>ERZ1673730.826-NODE-826-length-31181-cov-45.335700_pt1 | contig 31181 bp, 32 predicted proteins | sample MGYA00580200_ERZ1673730 | MGnify/ENA primary metagenome ERZ1673730 (study PRJEB41218, sample SAMN15661761) | gut metagenome | host: Homo sapiens | place: Canada: London | collected 2015-08-20/2019-03-30 | study: EMG produced TPA metagenomics assembly of...
GCTAAAGCTTTTTGGAACCACCGGCATTGCCGGTGGTTTTCTTTATACAAAAAATGCGGCACCGAAAGGAATCGGTGCCGCCATTCTCAGTCATCGAGGATCGCGCCGTCCACCGAGATGGTGACGACCTGCCATGGAACGAGCTTCCCGCTGGCCTCGAGCGCCTGCTTCACCGCAAATTCCAGCCCGCCGCAGCAGGGGACCTCCATCCGGACGACGGTGAGGCTCTTGAGCTCGTGCATCTGCAGGATCTGCGTCAGCTTTTGCGAATAATCCACGCCGTCGAGCTTCGGACAGCCGATGAGCGTGACCCTGCCGCGCATAAATTCCTCGTGCATCCGCGCGTAGGCGTAGGCGGTGCAGTCGGCGGCGACCAAGAGCTTTGCTCCGTCAAAGAACGGCGCACCCGCCGGGACGAGCTTGAGCTGGCACGGCCACTGCGCAAGCTGCGAGACGCTTTCGCAGGCAGCGGCGGGGGCAGCCGGTGCGGCCTTCTGCGCCATGGTGCGCATCTGCGAACCGGGGCAGGCATGGGGGCGCGCCTGTTTGCTTGCAAGGACGGCCTTTTCGTCATACGCGGCGGCCTCGCGCTCGACAAACGTGATGGCGCCGGTCGGACACGCGGGCAGACAGTCGCCCAGTCCGTCGCAGTGGTCGTCGCGCAGGAGCTTTGCCTTGCCGCCGACCATGCCGATGGCGCCCTCGTGACAGGCGGATGCGCACGCGCCGCAGCCGTTGCAGCGCTCCTCGTCAATGTGGATGATTTTCCGGATCATTTGCTTGCCTCCCGTCTCTGCTTGCGCAGCGCAGCCGCTTCTTCCTTCTGCTTGGCGGCGATCTTCATCATCTGCTCGTACATTTCGTCCCCGACGCACTGGCGCGCGTATTTGCACCACTGCACGCAGCTGAGCGTGTCGTTGTAGGCGACAAAGCCGCAGTGCTCACACCGCGCCTCGGTATCGGTCGAGAACATCTCGATCTCATGGCCGCACTGCGGGCAGACCTTATCCAGGATCGTTGGCGTGCGGGGCTTTCCCTGACAGCCGGACATAATCATAGGGGACACCTCCTGTCCTGCGGCGCGTGGCCGCGCTTGACCTTGTGATCGTATTATAGTATGATGGCGGCGGAAATTCTGTGGTTATAACCACGAAATGAGGCGATGTTTTATGAATTATTTTGCGCATCCGATATTTGACGGCATCACAGAAGCCGAATGGGAGGCGATGCAGGCGCTCCACGCGTTTCGGCGCAGGCGGTTTGCACGCGGCGAGATGATCCTGCGCACCGGCGAGCGGACGCGGGAGCTGGGGCTTGTCTGCGCGGGAAGCGTACACATCGAAAGCGGCGATGCATGGGGCGGACGGAGCATCCTGAGCCATGTCGGCGCGGGCGAGGTGTTTGCGGAAACGTATGCCCTCTGCGGCCAGACACTGATGGTCGATGCGGTGGCGGCGGAGGATTCGGAGATCGTTTTCGCAGCGCCTGCCGTCCTGCTGGACGCGGCGCGGCAGCAGGAGGGCTGGTACGGAAAGCTGACACGGAATCTGCTGCGCATCACGGCGCGGAAAAATCTGACGCTTTCCGAGCGCATTTTCTGCACGGCGTCCAAAAGCGTCCGCGGACGGCTGCTCACCTACCTGTCGGCGCAGGCCGCGCGGCAGGGGTGCAGCGAATTTGACATTCCGTTTGACCGCCAGCAGCTCGCGGACTATCTGAACCTCGACCGCAGCGCGCTGTCCAAGGAGCTGGGCAGGATGCGCAGCGAGGGTATGCTGGATTTCCGGAAAAATCACTTTGTCCTGAAGCTGGCGCAGCCCCCGCTTTGACGCGCCGGCTCAGAGAAGCGCCGTCAGCAGCCACACCGCGCCGACGAGCGCGGCGCCGAGCAGCAGCCAGCCCAGCCGCACGGCGAGCCTGCCGCTCCGGCGGCCTCCGACGGTCTTTCCCGAGACATAGTGCCCGGCTGCCTCGCGTGCCTGCCGGAGGATGTCCTCCGGCGTGACGTCACCGCGCTCACCGCGCACGATGAAGATCGCCTGCTCAAACAGCTCCGGATCGGGCGAGCGGACGAGCACGGCCTGTTTTGTGATACCCTTGACCATTTTGATACCTCCACACGTTTTGCGGAGAGTATCGCCGGATCGTCGGCGTCTTAAACCTCGTCGAGCAGAAGATCCCCGATGGAGTCATCCTGCTCGATCCACTGCTGCACCTGCACCACGGTAAACGTCCGCGCGGTCTCGCGGATGACCACGCGCGAAAGGCCGGCGTTGATGATCAGCCGCCTGCACATGGAGCAGGAGGTGGCATCGCGGAGAATTTCACCCGTTTTGGCGTCCTCGCCCACGAGATAGAGCGTTCCGCCGATGCACTCGTTGCGTGCGGCGGAGATGATCGCGTTGGCCTCGGCATGGACGCTGCGGCAGAGCTCGTAGCGCTCACCGCGCGGCACGCACATGCGCTCGCGGACGCAGCAGCCGAGATCGGAGCAGTTTTTCCGTCCGCGCGGCGCGCCGTTATAGCCGGTGGCAACGATCTCGTCGTTGCGGACGATGATCGCTCCGTAGCGTCTGCGCAGACAGGTCGAGCGTTCCAGAACAGTCTGTGCGATGTCCAGATAATAGTTTTCTTTTTCAATGCGCTCCATAGCTGCGCCCTCCACTCGCTTTTCTTTAGGCAACACCGCGCAATTGCGTCGGCGCGCTTCGGCGGATCTTTTCCGCCAATTCTGCGGTTTGAAAAGCTTGAAAGACACACAGTATTCCTGCGCTTTTCAAATCTTGACTTGACGAAAAATCTCTCGCCGAATCTGCTTGCCGAATTGTGCAGTGCTGCCTTTATTTTAACACAGCGGCCTTGTCCGGCGCAAGCATGGATATGCGTGCGGCAGACTTGTATTTTAGAATAAAATTTCGTATAATGAGGACACAAAGCATGAGGAGGTGCGCGTATGTATCAGCCGCTTGCGGACGCGCTTCGTCCGGCGACGCTGGACGATGTCTGCGGACAGGAGCATATTCTCGGGGAAAACGGCCTGCTGCGCCGCATCATCCTCTCCGGTCAGGTGCCGAACATGATCTTTTACGGCCCGTCCGGCACCGGAAAGACCACGGTGGCCAATCTCATCGCGGCGCGGACGCAGAGAAAGCTCTGCCGCCTGAACGCGACCACGGCCTCCTCGGGCGACATCAAGGAGATCTATTCCCAGCTCGACACCTTCATGGCGCCGAACGGCGTGCTGCTCTACCTTGACGAGATCCAGTATTTCAACAAAAAGCAGCAGCAGACGCTGCTGGAGTACATCGAAAACGGCAAGATCACGCTGATCGCCTCGACGACGGAAAATCCGTATTTCTATATCTACAACGCCATTCTGTCGCGAAGCTCGGTCTTTGAGTTCAAGCCCATCTCGCCCGCCGGTGTTCGGAAGGCGATCGCGCGCGCGGTTTGCTATCTGGAGCAGAAAAACGGCGTGACCGCGGACGCCGAGCCCGGCGTGTGGGAGCATGTGGCGAGCGCCTGCGGCGGCGACATCCGCAAGGCGATGAACGCGGTGGAGCTGCTGTTTTCGACCGGGCGCGTCGAGGAAGGGAAGGTTCATCTGTCGCTGGAGGATGCAAAGCAGCTCTCCCAGCGGACGGCCATGCGCTATGACAAGGACGGTGACGACCATTACGACTGCCTTTCGGCGCTGATGAAGTCCATCCGCGGCTCCGACCCGGACGCCGCCATCCACTATCTGGCGCGTTTTCTGGAGGCGGGAGATCTGGCTCCGGCCTGCCGCCGCATTTTGTGCTCGGCATGCGAGGACATCGGCCTTGCCTATCCGCAGGCCATCCCCATTGTGAAAGCCTGCGTGGACAGCGCGCTCCAGCTCGGACTGCCCGAGGCGCGGCTGCCGCTGGCGGATGCGGTCATCCTGCTTGCGACCGCGCCGAAATCCAATTCCGGCTACCGCGCCATCGCGGCAGCCATGGCGGATGTCAAGGCGGGGCGCTCCGGCCCCATTCCGCGCGAGCTTCAGAACGTCCATGCCGACGGCACGGGCTTTGAGCGCGAGCAGGGGTATCTCTACCCGCACGACTATCCCGGCCACTGGGTAAAGCAGCAATATCTGCCGGACGCGATCCGCGACCGGAAATACTATGAATACGGCCCGAACAAGACGGAGCAGGCCGCAAAGCGCTATTGGGACGAGATCAAGAAACAGGCCGTCGGAAAATGAAGAAAGGAGCGGGCAGTGCAATGGACGTTCAGCTCAAGGACATTCTGGTCATGAAAAAGACGCACCCGTGCGGCGAATGCCGCTGGGAGGTGCTGCGCACCGGTATGGATTTCCGGCTGCGCTGCCTCGGCTGCGGGCGTGAGGTGATGCTCCCGCGCAGCAAGGCGGAAAAGGGCATCCGTCAGATCCTGCGAAACGGGGAGAGCGTCCCCACCGTCAAATAGAGCGAAAAAAGGCGAGCGACAGGCCGCAGTCCCGGTTGGGATTGCGACCTGTTTTTTGCGCTCCGCGGCGTATACTTTGTCCATGAAGTCAGGAGGGATGCGGATGACGGTCTATCTCGACGAGCTGTTTGCGCTCAACACGGCGCTCAACTATCTGCTGCTGGCGGGCAGTGCGCGGCTCGGCGGCGGCGCGCTGCGGCGCAGGCGCCTTCTGGCAGCGGCGGCGCTCGGCGGCGTTTACGCGGCGGCCGCGCTCGTGCCGGAGCTTCGCTTTCTGCGTGCGGGCGGAATGAAGGCGGCCGCAGCGGCGCTGATGCTTCTGACCGCCTTCGGCGCGTCCGTTCGGACGGTGCGCCTCGGGGCGCTGTTTCTGGCGCTGGCGTTCTGTCTCGGCGGCGCGGCATTTTTGTGTGTGCAGGCGCTCGGTGGCGGCGTGCTGCTGCTCCCGTCCGGCGCGTATTATCCTGTCAGCACGGCGGGGCTTCTGGCGCTGGCAGGGTGTGGGTATCTTGTGGCGTATACGGTGTTTTCGCGCTTTTTCGAGCATGGCGGCGGTGAGATCACGCCCCTGTATCTGCGCGCAAACGGGCACACCGCGGCGCTTCGCGCCCTGCGAGACACCGGAAACACGCTCCGCGACCCGATCACAAACGAGCGCGTGCTGGTCACAGACCTGCGCGCCGCGCAGACGCTGCTGCCGGAGGCGGCGCTCAGCGCCGAGCGCCTTGCAAGGCCGGATGCGCTTTTGACGGAGCTTTCCGCGCTGTATCCGCAGCTTCGCTTCCGGCTGATCCCGTACCGCGCGGTCGGGACGCAGGCCGGTCTGCTGCTGGCGCTGCGCTGCGCCGTCACAGACAGGCAGGGAAAAAGGAGGGATGTGATGGCGGCATTTTCGCCGACACCCGTCTCCGACGGGGGAAACTTCAACGCATTGACAGGAGGGTGCTTATGAAGATTGACGTCCGCGCGCTTTTGGCGCGGCTGGGGCTTTTGCAGCCCGCGAAGCTCATGTACATCGGCGGAAGCGACGTGCTGCCGCCTCCGCTCAAGCCCGCCGAGGAGCAGGCGCTGCTCAAGCGGCTTTCCGACGGCGATGAGGCAGCGCGGCAGACGCTCATCGAGCGGAATCTGCGGCTGGTGGTCTATATCGCGCGCCGCTTTGAAAACACCGGCATCCATATCGAGGATCTCATTTCCATCGGCACCATCGGGCTCATCAAGGCCATCGGCACGTTCCGCACCGACCGGAACATCAAGCTCGCGACGTATTCCTCGCGCTGCATCGAAAACGAGATTCTGATGTATATCCGGAAAATTTCCGGCCAAAAAACGGAAATTTCACTCGATGAGCCGATCAACACCGACTGGGACGGCAACGAGCTGCTGCTTTCGGATGTGCTGGGGACCGAGAGCGACACGGTCATGCGGCCGATGGAGGACGATGTGGAGCATCAGCTCCTGCGTCAGGCGCTTGAACGGCTTCCGCAGCGGGAGCGGCAGATCGTGGAGATGCGCTTCGGCCTTGGCGGCGGCGGAGAAAAGACGCAGAAGGAGGTCGCAGAGCAGATGGGCATTTCGCAGTCGTATATCTCGCGGCTGGAAAAGCGGATCATGCTCCGGCTCCGGCGGGAAATCTCACGCCAGATCTATGTATGAAATACTTGCGCAGACAGGAAAGACGTGCTATTATATCAATACATTTTATCGATAAAGAGGGGTAATACAATGGCTGAAAAGGAAATCTCCCGTGCAACGCTCAAGCGTCTGCCGACCTATCTCTCTTACCTGAAATCGCTTTCCGGGGAGGAGCACGTCAACATTTCCGCGACGGCGCTTGCCGCTGCGCTGCACATGGGCGAGGTGCAGGTGCGCAAGGATCTGGCGCTCGTCAGCTCCGGCGGCAGGCCGAAGATCGGCTATCACCGCGAAAGTCTGATCTCGGATATTGAGAGCTTTCTGGGCTACGGCAACACGAACGAGGCCGTCCTCATCGGTGCGGGCAAGCTCGGCCGCGCGCTGCTCGGCTACAGCGGCTTTGCCGAGTACGGGCTGAACATCGTGGCGGCGTTCGACGCAAACGACGCCATCATCGGCATGAGCAAAAGCGGCAAGCCGATCATGCACATGTCCCGTCTGAACGAGATCTGCCGCCGCAACAAGGTGCAGATCGGCATCATCACCGTCCCGGCAGAGGACGCGCAGCATGTGTGCGACCTGCTGATCGAGTGCGGCATCCGCGCGATCTGGAATTTTGCGCCGAAGCATCTGGACGTTCCGCCGGACATTCTGGTGCACAACGAGAATATGGCTGCGTCGCTGGCGCTGCTGTCCAAGCACCTGTCGTACAAGATCAAAAACGAGGAGTGACCGCGCGGGCATGGAAGAAAGTGCTTGCTATTTTCCGCCCCCTGCGGTATAATATCCCGGTAATGCCGGTGTGATGGAATTGGTAGACGTAGTGGACTCAAAATCCACCGCCAGCGATGGCGTGCCGGTTCGAGTCCGGCCACCGGCACCAGACAAAGATAATCCGAACCAGGTCTTCGTAATCGGAGACGGGTTCGGATTATTTGTTTATTTCGAAAAATTTGAAGATACGCATTTCCGGAACGGTGTGCTGAAACGTCCGGAATCCAAACCCAGAGGACCGAGAAAACCAAAGATGAAACAAGATTAGGAGGGCGAACATGAAAAACATCAAAAGTTGTGAGTTTAACATAGATACGAGCTGCGTGGAGCTGCGATTTGCGGACGGCGGCATGATTGCGATTGACTGCACCGCTGTTGAAAATGAAGTGGCAGACGACCGTTTTCAGCGGTCGGAGCTGGACTATCTCATCTACAACGACCCGTTAGCGTATGCCGAATTGGTTCTGAACGGCAACCCGGAAACATACCTGGAAGCTGTCACGGAATACACGCCCTATGAAAACTGAACACACGCAAAAAGGACGGCCACTGCCGTCCTTTTTCTGTATCTTCAGGCGATTTTCTCAGCCTCATTGTCGGTTGCATCTGCATCCCGCTGCACTTTCCATTCGGCAAATTCCCGCTGCCCTTCCTCGCTTTCGTGGTAGGCGAGGATATCAGGCAGGAGGACTCTGGCGATGGTTTCGATTTCGTGCTGCGGGATGCCGCTGTGGTTGACCAGCCTCTTCCGCCTGCTCAAATGCTACCTCCAAAATGCTTTTCAATCCGTGTGAATCTGTTCCTGCGCGTCTTTCGAGTATCTTATCGCATCCATCCAATCCTGATCAAAATAAAAATGCAGCTGCCTGTCAAGCAAATTGCCTGTCGCAGCTGCATATGTCTTTGCAGTTTCAGTTTACCGCAGAAACGAAAATCTGTCAAGCGTGTGGGACGGCGCTACTTTTTCACTTTGACAACGACGGATGATACTACATTTGCACACCAGATAATTGTAATTTTGTCATTGCGCTTTTTCCGTGAATCTGATACGCTATAACAAATAGCTGAAAAAGCATTAATTAAGGGGCAGAATTTCATCGTTTATCCTCTTATCTTCCACTCCCCGGAACCAACGCCCACAGTGCAGCGCTTTCTGGGAGCGGCAAAGACTGTCAGCAAGGAGCCGTATGGATAGTAAAACCTAAAGGTATATACTGATGAACAAAGCGAGACTTCCGCAGAAGTCTCGCTTCTGCTATCATGTATACAAAAAGATGTGTTACCATAGATCGAGCCTCCGCTCGGCGCGTACACAAACTGCATCCACGGCGCAAATTTGGCCGTCATCCGCCCCGTCCTGTATTGCCACATCACCGCGGGCTGCTGCAAGAAGTCGAAACACGACGAGATTTACGACATTTTGAAGGAGTGCAAATAACATGAGCATCTTATTCATCAACGGCAGTCCCAATAAAAATGGCAACACCGCAAAGCTGGCAGCAGAGCTGCTGAACGGCAAAGATTATGAAACTCTGAATCTGACTGACTACACCATCAGAGCTTACGGTCAGAATCTCCTCGGAGACAGGCTGGATACTGTCATCAACGCCATGAAACAGGCGGACACCTTCGTCATCGGCTCTCCCCTGTACTGGCACAACATCTGCGGCAGCGTCCGCAATATGCTCGACCGTTTCTATGGCAAAATCAAAAAAGGAGAGCTTTTCGGGCGCAAGCTGTACTTTGTATTTCAGGGTGCTGCCCCGGAACAGTGGATGCTGGAAGCGGGTGAGTACACCATGAAGCGCTTCGCCGCGCTTTACGGATTGAGCTACGGCGGCATGATGACGAACAGGGGCGAGGCTGCCAAGCTCACAAAAACAGTCTGACGAAACACATTGGATATGCAGCGCTCAATAAAAACGCGCACTGTTGTCTTCTCATGCGTCACAATATCTGTAACGTCGACGCAGACGCGGAATCGTGCTCGCCCGAATCCATAAAAAACGAGGAAACGGAGGTATCCGTTTCCTCGCTTTTTTTACAGGAGGCGCCTTGCGTCAGGGCTGGATCGTCGGGATCTCGTCCGGGATGACCGGAAACACGTTTGCGCTTGGCTGCTCCGTGTACGTATAGGTACAGGACGCAGAATAAGTCTTTCCATTATAGGTGTAGCTGACCGTGACGGTATAGCTCTCGCCGTTTTCCATGCCGAATTCATCGACAATATATTGACTTCCGTCGACCCAGCCGCCTCTCTGCGCAGACGCGACCGTCCATGTTGCCGTACCGGCCGTACAGCCGGGGATATCCGTCTTGATCGCATAGGCCGCGCGGCCCTCCGTCCGCTCCACAAGGAAGAGGTCGAGAATGTAATTCTCGACGGCAGCCGCCTGATAACAGCTGGCCGTATAGGTTTTTCCGTTGTGGACGTATGTCGCGGTAAGCGTGCCGGTGATCCCATACGAGAGATACGCGCAGCCGCCCTCGGTATACCAGCGTTCGTCGACCGGTTCGAGCCACCAAGTCACCTTGGAGCTGTCAAAATTGGGGATATTCGTATTCACGAAGTACTTGTAGAACTGTCCGTTCGTGGACGTTTCCGTCCTGCGGATCTCAAAGGAATAATTTTCTTTTTCCTCTGCCAGAACCGTGATCGTCGTCGTATCCGAGTAGGTCACGCCGTTATACACCATGCTGGCCTTGATGGTGGCCGTGCCCGCACCGGCTGCACGGAGCTCGCTGCCCTCGAAATAGGCGATCTGCGGATTCAGCGAGATCCACTGGACTGTCTGCCCGGCAGGATCCGTCGTCGCAGACAGGCGGATGCCGCCCTCGATCTGCTCTTTCTGCAATTTGACGCTCGGCTTCTTGACGGTGATGGAATAGGAGGTCGTCAGACCCTTGTAGGTGACGGTGACCTGCTTCGTGCCCGCGGCCTGCATATTCGCTGTGGTCTGGAAGCCGCTGCTCACCGTCTGCGTTTTCCCGGTCTTGTCGGTATATTGCAGCTTCAGGCCGCTCGTGGTAAGCGTATCTCCGGAATAGAAGGTCCGTTTGTCTGGCAGGACCGAGACGCTCAGCGATTCCTTCTTCGCCGGTTCCTGCTTTTCAGGTTCCTTCTCGGGCTCCTTTGTATTTTCCGCGTCCGCGCTGATCCACAGCTCCACAGGCTCATTCGGCGAGATGTAATAATAATCCGAATCCCGATACCCGGTGAAGAGAAGCTCCGAGATATGCCCAGCCGCAATTGTGGACTCCACCCATTTTTTCGTATAGGAGACGCCCGCATCCTTCAGCGCAGTCTCCGCCGCCTGCTGCGTCGTACTGCCGTCGAAGCGCCTGACCCTGATATAGTTGGCGGGATCAAGCACCCAGACGGCGCACTGCGCCGTGCGGCCATCGTAGACCGCCGTGACGTAGGTCCAGCCCTCCGAGACGCCGGTCGCCATGCCATCCGCGTCGACGCGGACGACATCCGGATGGCGCGAGACCCAGCGGACAAGCTCCGGTTCGATCCCGCCGAGCTGCCCGCCGAGCGGAACCGTCTCGCCGACGTCAAGAATGACGAGCTCCGACATCTGCAATGGCCGTCCGTCGCTGACCGCAACACAGCAGGCCGCCGCCGCGCCGTCTACAACAGCAGTCACCGTCGTCGCGCCGGGCGCGTTGGCCGTGAGGACGCCATTTTCGTCCACAGACGCGATCTCAGGCAGGCTGGAATACCAGCTTGCCGCGCCGCTCGCGCCGCGCACGGTGAGCTCCGCGCCAAGATCGAGCGTTTCTCCGACCAGTAGGTCCATTTCCCGCGGCATCGTCAGCTCCGCGCCGGGCGTCTGCACAGCGGACGCCTTGTCGGCGCTGATCTCCAGCGCGACCTGTGCGGGCGGCAGCGTCTGGCTTCCTCCCTCGGGCGTCTGCGCGGCGACATGGCCGGTTTTGACGTATTCGTTCACGACGTCCTGCGTCGTCCAGCCGCAGCCGTGCAGGGCCAGGATCCGCTTCGCCTCCTCCACCGGCTGATACAGGACGGACGGGACGATCTGCTTCTCCGGGCCAAGACTGACGACAAAATAGACCGCGTCGCCCTTCCGGACGCGCGCGCCGCCCGCGGGGGATTGCAGGATCACGCTTCCGCTCGGGATCGTCGGATGATAGCGCAGCTCACATTTCACCGCATATACGCCCTGTGCGCGCAGTTCCTGCTTCGCCGCATCGAACGCACGGCCGACGAAGTCGGCCACCGTCACGCAGGAATCCTCTGACGGCGTGAGCGTCGGAAGGTCGATCACTTCGCCCGGCGCGGAGCCGCCTGCGCCGGTGTCCGGAACCGGCAGCGTCTGCGCGGGCGCGGGATTCTCCGCAACCGTGAGCGTCAGCCGGGATCCGTCCGTGAGTGCGGAACCCGCGTCAATGCTCTGATCGATGATCGTGCCGTCCGCTTCCGTGTCGCTTTTGACGTATTCCCACGTGATCTGATCCTCGGTCAGACCCAGACGGGTCAGATGCTCCAGCGCCGCGTCCCGCAGCATGTCCGTCTCATCCGCCATCACGGCGAGCGGACGCTCCTTGCCGAGACTGGCCGTCGCGTTCAGCTCGGACTGCGGCGTGAGCTTTGTCCCGGAGGCCGGATCTTGCGTCAGGATGCGGCCCTTTTCAACGCCCGCGTCATAGTCGGAGCCTTCGAGCACCAGTTGCAGCTGCGCCGTTTTTGCCGTCTCGGCGGCTTCATCGACCGGCAGATTGACGATATTGGGGCTGTAGACAAAGCTGCCGTCCGGGGCCGCGTCCGTCTTCGGTCTGCGGCTGACGAAGAAAAGGATCCCGCCAGCCACGATCGCGGCTGCCGCCGCGCCGGCTGCGAGCTTTGCCCAGAGCGGCCAGCCGAAGCCCTCCTTTTTCTGGATCGTCTCCTGTACGCGCTGTACGGGCGTTTTTGCGGTCAGCTCCTCATACAGCTCCGCGACGCTCTGCGTGCGATCCTGCGTATGCAGGCACATACCGTTCAGGATGGCCGCTTCCTGTGATTTTGTGATGCTTTTGCAGTATCTGGACGGCGGTGCGAGCGGATCGCGGCGGTGCGAGCGCAGCGCTTCGCCGCGCTCCATCGCGTTCGGCGGCGTTACGCCGGTCACCATCTGATAGAGCGTAGCGCTGAGCGCATAGACGTCCGCGGAGGGCCCCTGCACGCTGTGGCTGCTGTACTGCTCCTCGGGGGAATAGCCGTCTTTGATGATGACCGTCATGCTCTTTCCGCAGTCGTGTACGGCATGACGTGCCGCGCCGAAATCGATCAGGCGCACGCCGCCGTCTTTGAGCAGCATGATGTTGTCGGGCGCGATATCCCGGTGGATCATACCGCTGTCGTGGATGTGCTGTAGCGATATCATAACGGGCGTCAGAAGCCTGACAGCCTCATCTGGCGCGAGCGGGCCTTCCTGTTTTAAGTATTCGCTCAGTGTTTCGCCTTCGAGATACTCCATAACGAGATACGCCGTTTCGTTTTCGGAAAAGCAGTCGTAGATATGGACGACGCCGTCCTCATTCTGGAATGCGGACAGACGCCTGGCCTCGTCAAGGAATTTCTGCTTGCCGAAGCTGAAGTATTCGCCCGGCTTCCCGGAGAAGACCGTCAGGCGGCTCTCGCCGGGCTGCCGGGTGGCGTATTCGCTCGGGAGATATTCCTTGACGGCGACCTTGTGCCGCAGCAGCGCATCCCATGCCAGATATGTCACACTGAAGCCGCCGTGACCGAGTGCGCGGCCAATGACATACCGCTCGCGCAGGATCGTTCCCGGGCGCATATATATGCCGAGCCCCGGTTCCGTGCCCTCCGTATAACCGCAGTGCGGGCAGATCTCAAACTGGTCGTCGTATGACCCAAAGCATCCAAAGCAGATCTTCATATTCTTCCTCCTATCCGATCCCGCATGACTGCGGCTGCCGCTCGTCCAGAACCGCGGACAGCTCGCCGGCCAGGCTTCGGTATTGTTCGTATACCGTGTTCAAAACCGGTACGCAGGGGTAACTGTTTTCCAGATACAAGCAGCGCTGGCCGTCCTCGCTCAGCAGGTACGATAAAAACCGGACGGCGCACCGCCGCTCTTTTTTCGCCGTTCCGGCCGCGACGGACCATACGTTTTGCAGCTGGCAGACCGGCGCGTCTGTCTCGAGCGCATAGGCGCGGTAACGCCCGGCCATCGCCTGCTGTAAGTCCGCCGCGTCGGCTGTATCGCCGTAATAGAGCATGCGCTCGCCGCGCACGAAGCCGTCCCGCGCGTCCTCCCACACGGAAAATGGCTCGTCCGTCGGGATTGGGCTTTGCAGAAGCGCCTCGTAGAGCGGTATGGCCGACGCCTTGAACCCGACGGGGCTCCCGCGCGCGGCCAGCTCTGCCGGCAGCGATGCGCCGGCCTTCTGAAGCGCGCCAATTTCGCCGCCCGTATACGCGCCGGCAACGTACAGGACAGGCATGCCGCAGCCAAGCGCCGCATGATCTGCGCTGATCAGGCCGGAGAGCCGGTACTGCGCGGGATCGTGCGCACGGGCAAGGCTCCGCAGCGCCGTATCATCGGCCAGAGCGGCATCTGTATCCGCCGTCCGCTCGAAAAGCGCGGGCATGGAGCCGTCCTGCTGCGCCTGTTTGAGCCTGTCCGCATATTCATCCGGCAGAATGCTTTGCAGCCGAAGCGTCACGTTCGGGTACCGCTGCGAAAAAGCGTCCGCCGCCGCGTGCAGCGCGGCGATCTTGTTCTGGCCGCTCTGCGAGAGCGGATCGGCAGAAAACCAGACGAATATCTCCGCGTCCGGAAGCGTGGTATTCTGTACGCGCCCGATCCAGAGCGCCGATACAGCCGCGCCGACAGCCGCCAGCACCAGAAACGCGGCAAGCAGACTGACACGTCTTCTGTGCCGCTTTTTCCTGCGGACAGCCTCCATGCTCTGCGCGGTCTGATACTGCTTCAGTGCGCGGGCAAACGCATCCGCGTCCGGGAAGCGAAGCTCCGGCTCCAGCGCCATCGCCTGCATGACCGCGTTGCCCACGCCCTCCGGAATGTCGGGCCGCAGCGCATGCGGCGGCTTCAGCCGGTCGACCGGCTGGCGGTTGAGCGCGCTTTCGGGCGCTTTTCCCGTCATCGCCATGTAAAGCGTCGCGCCGAGCGCATAAATATCCGTCTGCGGGCCCTGCCGCGCGGTGCTTGCATACTGCTCCGGCGGCGTGAAGCAGTCCTTGAAAACGACGGTCAGCTGCTGGTCCTGCCGCATGGCGGCCCGCGCCGCGCCGAAATCGATCAGCTTGACGGTCCCGTCTCGGCAGAGGAAAATGTTGTCCGGGCTGATGTCGCGATGTACGACGCCCTTGCGGTGCAGCTGCGCCAGCGCGCCGCAGACGGCCGTTCCGATCTCCACGGCCCGCTCCCACGAAAGCGGCGCGGTCTCGATCTCCGCTTTCAGCGTGCGTCCCTGCAAATATTCCATCACGATATACGCCGTGCCATTCGCCTCGAAGTATTCCCGCACCTGTACGATGTTTGCCGCCGCGCAGAACTGCATCATGCTCCGCGCCTCGTTCAGAAACCGCTCGTAGCCCCGGCGGAATTCCACCGCGCGCTTGCCCGCGTAGAGCAGCACCTCCGTGCTGCCGGGGATCCGGTTCGCGATCCCGGACGGGAAGTATTCCTTGACCGCGACGGTACACGCGAGCGTTTCGTCAAAGGCGCGGTAGGTGATCCCAAAGCCGCCGACTCCGGCGACCGCCTCCACGCGATAGCGCCCGGCGATCTTCATCCCCGGCTGCAAGGCGTTCGGCGGGACCGGCTGCTGCCGGCAGCCGCATGCCGGACAGACGTCCGCCTGCGGCGGCAGCGCCGCGCCGCATGCTTCACAGCGCCTCATTGCCGTTCCTCACCGAGATAGTCGCGCCAGTGGAACTGCGCGCCGCAAAGCGGCACGAACAGGAGCGTCGTCGCCCCGGCGCGAATCTTGTCGTGCGCCTTGAGCGGCTGCGGCGCCAGAAGCAGCTCGCCGTTCAGATACGTCAGCCCACGGCTCTCGCCGCTTTGCAGATAAAACGCCTCCGAGGCGGGGTCAAACGTGATCACGCAGTGCGTATTGCGCGAAATTTCCTGATCCGATGGGAGCACAACGTCCATATCCGCCGCGCGGCCAACGCGGTTGCGGCCGCCGATCAGCGGGAAGGACGCGCCCTGCTGCACGCCTTTGACGCAGACCAGCCAGCCGACGACCGGCTCGACGCCGCTTGGCACGTCGGTGTAGAGCACATGCGTGCGGCCGTCGTCCGGCGGCGCGGGCGTGTTTGTCCGGACAGGCGGCACATCCTCGTGCAAAGCCGCCTGCTCCGGTTCTGCGGGCAGCGTCTCCGCGGCCGGTTCAGCCGGAAAGAACGGTCCCGCCGTCAGCTCCGGCTCCAGCATCGCCATCGTGCGCATGTCCGGCGCGCCGGATGCAGCCTCCCCTGCCGGGGCTTCATACGCCGCCGCTTCGGGCTGCACGGCGCGCCTGCCGCGCAGCTGCTCCATGCTCCAGTATGCTTCCGCTTCCGTGTCCGCCTCCGGCGGCAGCGCGCCGCCCTGCGGCTGCTGCGCCGTTTTCTCCAGGAAGGCCCTTGCGCGCGCGCAATGCGGGCAGGCGTCATACCTGTCCGCGTCGTAATAGTGATTTTTCTCGCATAGTACTTTCTTCATGCTCTCGTCTCCCATTATCGCTGCTTTTTGATCAGGATCCATGTGGCGTTGTCCTGCGCGGCGTCCGGTTGTGCCGGAAACGCGGCGCACAGCCGCTTTGTAAGCGCGCGCACACTGCCGCCCTCGCGCAGGAGCGCTTGCAGCTGCGCATCCGGCACAGCCTGCGTCAGACCGTCGGAGCAGAGCAGGAGCACATCGCCCCGCAGAAGCGTCATCGGCGGCCGGTTCTGCTCATACAGGCTGACGCCGTTCATGCCCAGATAGCTCGTCAGCGCGCGGCCGCGCACGATCTCGCGGTCATAATACAGCTGCGTGATCTCGTTTTTCTCCAGCCGCTGCCTCAGATATGCGGCATAGGTATGCGCCTGCGCGAGCCGCCGCAGTTGTCCCTCGCGCAGAAGATACAGGCCGCTGTCGCCGATCGACAGCCACGAAAGCGTATCGCCGCGGACCCAGACGCTGACAACGGTCGACCCGCCGCCCGCAGCCTGCTCCGCAACGGTCCGGTCCATCCAGTCCACCGCCTGTGCGTACAGGTGCGCGGGCGCGGCGTGCGGATTTTCAAGGAATGCCGTGCGCAGCGTCCGGATGGCTGCACCGGCGGCCTGCGCGCCGTTCGGCAGCCCGCCGATCCCGTCGCAGACCGCGGCGAAGACCTCGCCGCGCCGCCCGTCCAGACAGTATGCATCCTGCTGCTCCTCCCTGCCGCCGAGAAGCGAGGCGGCAGATGTTGTATAGTGGTTCACCGTCCGCCACCGCCTCCGGTCGAAAATGCGGCGTTAAATGATTGATTTGCAGTATCTTCGGTCCCAGCCAGCGAACGCAGCCGCTCGATCTCCGATTCTATTTCTCTGACTTTCTGCCGCGCAGTCTCCTTTTCCTCACTCGAAGCCCAATTGTATGGGCTCTCCAGCTGACTGTTTGTAAAATCGACGATTGCCTGATATTCCTGCATTTTTGCATGGCGTGCAAGCTCAAAATACTGGTTGCATTTTGCAATGTCACCCGAAGTGTAATTCCCAGACCGGATGATCTCCGCATAATGCTCGAATTCTTCCACCAGCGCATAGGAATAGGACGCCGTTGCGTAGACCTGTTCCAGATATCCAACGGTTTTCTTTGTTCCGAGTGCATCGTTGCTTGCGTCGATCGTGTATAAAAAGAGGTTCAGCAAACCGGCTTTACCGATCGCCTTGTCAATGCCCTTATCCGCCAGCGTTTTCAGACCCATCTTGATCGCGCGCAGATATTCGCTCTGATACTCACGCAGCATTTCATCAACGACACGATTGACCGTTTCGTTGTCGTATCCATTGTCAAGAAGCGCTTTTTTGATCGCTTCCAGCTTCATGGCACGCCTTACATAGTCCTTGAGCAGTTCTTTTTTTACTTCTTCTGAAAGGTCGCCTATCTCCCGAAGGACATCAGTCCCCATGAACGCATTGTCAAGCTCATCCGACAGGTTTTTCAGGAACACCAGATTATCCTGCTTGACCAGCAGCTGCATATATTCGCTTTCCGAGATGTCATCTGTTGCGCGGCTCATAATCTCCTGAACATTTGTGTCCGTCAGTTCGATGCCGAGCGACAGATACTTTCTGAAGAAGCCGTATACTTTGTCGAATTCCTTATTCTTCATAGGGTCATCTTTTGAGACGGTATCCTCCGTTTCCGCCAACAGCGTTTCAAGACTGTTGCGCACCATCTTCTCCGGGAGCGTATCCCACAGCTTGATGCTGATGCCGAGCTTTCCAAGCGCGTTTGCTGCAACACCCAGTGCAGTCTCGATCTTATCACCGTTCCAACCGATGATACATGCATCTGTGGTTTTGTCCCGCTTGCTCAGAAACAATGCAGTATAATCATATTCCACGATCTTCTGACCCGTTACGGCGCAGACCGGAAGCCCCTGAAACAGCGCATAGACCGTTTTGTCGCTCTGTGACGCCGTTTCGGCCACGATCCGCAGCGCGGAGGCAAGCAGCTGGATATCGCTTTTCAGCGCGTCCATATTCCGCAGCGCACCGGCCAGCCGCTGCGCGTCGGCCCGCACCTGCGCGCCTCTCTGGAATACGATCCTGCGGCAGGCCGTGGCAACCGACTGCCGCATGGCCTGATCGACAGCGTTGGCACCGATGTCCATCGCGCGTGCCAGCGTATATAAAGAACCGGTTTCCACCTTATATCTGCTCATTTTCATCCTCCGTCCGGGAAAATTCGTTCTGTGTCTGCAAGCGGCGCAGGACTGCGTCTGTCAGCCATGACTGCGGTGCGGCGTCGCCGGGAAGCGCCAGAAGCAGCAGCGGCAGCGGCGGCACCGGCAGCCTCTCGATCCACTCCCGCCTCGGCTCCGCAACGCGCGCGTCCAGAATATCCCGGATCCGCGCCGGGACCTCGGGCAGACGATCCTGCCGGGGAATCGGATCCATCGGGATGGGTAGCGCCAGAATCATATCCCATACGTGCGGAAAGGGATCCGGCCCCAGTACGCGAAAGATCCATGTACGCCGCACAAAGGGCAGCTCTGCGACAGCCAGATCGCCCGGCATACCGTGCGAATGGAACAGCGTATCTGCCGGCAGCTGCCGCAGCTGTGACTGCACGGACTGCTCGTACATCTCATATGTGCCCGCGATCTGAAACAGACGGAACGCCGCGCGCTCCAGCTCCTCCTCCAGCGCGGCGATCGCCTGCTCCGCCTGACGCAGCGCCTGTTTCTGCGCCGGGCAGGTCTGCGCCCGCAAATGCATCCGCGCGTGCTGCACGTCGCGCTGCGCCTGCTCCAGCTGGGCGCGGCCGCTGCGCAGCCGCTCATACAGTCTGCGGCATTGTATGGTGTCGATCTGAACCTTCATCGTGCGTCCTCCGGGGTGGGAAGGCGGCTGCGGACACAGCCGCCCTCCGCAATATTACTTGGAGAAAATGCTGCTTGCGTCCAGACTCTGTGCCTCCGAGACCTGTGTGCTTTCCAGCTCCGCGTAGCTGTTCGCGGCGCGGGAGAGGTTGTTGGCATGCTGCTGGAGCGTTTCGAGCGCGATGATCGCCTGATTGTACAGGTGCGTGAACTGATTCTGATAGGCGACGCCCGCCGCGCCGACCCAGTCGGACTCCGTCAGGTTCTGGATCCTCGTTTTGATGCTGTCCAGATGCGTGAGCATTGTCTCTTTGATGTTGGTGACTTCCTTTGCCTTTTCGTTGACCTCAGACGGCGTGACCAGTAATTTATCCATGATACAGTTCCTTTCTCAAATTCAGTCTAATTGTGATACGGACGATTGGCGCTTACATGCGCGTGGTGACGATGCCCTTGACCTCGCCTTCGGCTGCCTCGTATTTGCCTGCGGCGGTCGTGATGGCGTTCTTGTACTCCTCCATCATGCGTTCGAGCTGCGTGAACTTTGGCTTATCCTCCGCGATAAGCGTATTGAACGCGGTGTTGGCGTCGCCGTCCCACATGGCGTCCAGCTCGGACATGGCGGCCCAGATCTGCTCCACAAGGCCGTGCCATTCGCTGATCTCGGTTCCAAATTCGCTTGCCGTATTCCGCATTGCGGTGGTATTGATGACCATTCTTTCCATTTTACAAAGCTCCTTTATTTACAATTTTATTTTTATGCTTGTGTGTTGATGGCCTGCTGCGCTTCCCGCTCCGCGCGTTCGGCGCGTTCGGCTGTGTTCCGCAGCGAGCGCTGAACGGCTTCCAGCTCCCGCTGGATCCTGCACGCCTTCTGCCGTACAGCCTCCAGATATTCCAGATATTCCGGTGTAAGCTCGCTCTGCCAGTTATACTCGATGGCGGGCGCGATCTCGCGGATCAGCCGGTCGACGGAGTCAAGGCGCGCCTGCGCCAGATCCAGATCCCTGGCCGCCTGTTTCAGCGCGGCCGGTTCCAGACGGATCAATCCCATGGGCTTTGGCCTCCTTTTCAGAATATTTCATCCGCGCGCAGCTGCTGCGCGGCCGTTTGGACGGCGTTGTCTTCCCGTTTGTACGTTTGCAGCGCGTTCCACAGGACCGCCGCAGAGTTTTCCAGCCGGGTCCGGCAGTCGCCGACGCTCGTTCTGAGCTGCTTCTCGGCGTCCAGATATGCCGTTTTTCCATCTCCGAGCCAGATCTCGTCCGGGAAACTGCTGCCGTCCAGCCAGTGCTTCAGGTTTTCCAGCTCCGTCCGGCATGTTTTCATCTGCGCATTGACCTGCGAGAGTGTCTGAAGTTCAAGTTTCAGTTCCACGTGATCACCTCACAGAAAGTTGGTTGTAGCACTGCTGGTTCAGGCGGTTGAAGGTTTCCAGCTCGCCGCCCGCATAGGCGCGGACCGTCTGCGCCAGCTGGCCGTTTACCGTTGTAAACATCTGTACCGCACGCGCGATCGCGTCCATGTCGTCGTCCAGCCGCTCGCCGTAGAGCCGGCCGGCCTCGCTGACCCAACCGCCCGCGGCCTCCGTCTGAAGCGATTGCAGCCGTGTCTGCTGCGTCCGGAGCGTCTCAATACAGCGCTCCAGCTGCCGGGAAAACGCCCGGATCTGTTCATAATCCCAAATGATCTTCGCCATCGTCTCACCTCTTTGCCTGTGCTGTGTTTCTGTTCCCTTGCTGTGATTACACTCTATCATGCCGTGCCGCGATGCGGCCATTTTTCCGACGAACGGCAGACTTCCGCCGACGAACGGTCATTTTTCCGCTGTTCAGACCAGATGCAGCGTGTCGCCGCTGTCGATCCCGGCGCTGTCGAGCGTCTGCGACGGCGCAAGGATCTGGCCTGTCCGTTCCGACATCAAAAGCGCCTGTGCGTAAGCGCCGAACCGTACTCCGTCCGTCTGCTCCATCAGCTCCAGCACGCCGCGGCACAAAAGCCGCGCGGACATCGTGCGCGGCACGATGCAGTCGAACGAGCGGCCGACGCCGGCAATTCTGACCTCAATGAGGATCTTTTCACTGTTCACAGGCAGCCTCCCACATGTTTTTCAAGGATTCCATTGTTTCTTCCGCTATCCCGGCGTCATCGGCTGCGGAAAACTGAAGATCGTCTCCGGCAAAGCCGCAGTCGCACAGATATGCGAAGCAGTCCTGCGGCGTCTGAAACGGCAGGAGCCGCAGCGCCGCGCCGCTCTGCTCCAGAACGAGCGCCGCCTGCGGGCAGAAATAGCAGAAGACCCGATCCGTTCCGCCCGCAAAGCGATCCGCCTGTGAAAGCTGGGAAAACAGAAAGTCGATCAGCGGATGCACGATATACGTCTCGTTCTGCCGCAGAAGCATGGACTTGCGCCCCAGCGTCCGCAGCGGCTTTTCCGGATCGATCGTCTCCGGGTCGCAGGTCAGCCACACCGGGACGGCTGCGAGCCGGTATTTGTATGCCAGAAGGAGGAATTCCTCCTCCGTCAGCCGGTATCCCGTTACCATGCCAGCGCCTCCTTTACACGCGCCTTGCCCGCGCGGGACAGATAGACCACGCTTTCATCATCCAGCGTGAGCGTCATCGCCCCGGCGTCATAGGCCAGAATGTGCCGCTGATTGACCAGATAGCTGCGGTGCGTGCGGATAAAGCGCGCGCCGAGCTGCGCTTCGAGCGCGTCGAGCGACGCAGGGACCTCGTATTCCTGCGCATTTGTTGCAAGGAAGGTCTTTTTATTGCGGCTTTCAAAATACAGGATCTGCTCCAGCGCGATGGAATACCGCCGCGCCTTGACGCTCCAGCTGTAGCTGTCGCCGTCCTGCGCGTCCGCCGCCTCTTTATCGACGGCTTGCAGGAGCCGGAACAGCTCCGCTTCCCCGACCGGCTTCAAAAGCAGGCCTGTCGGCAGCGTCTGCGCCGTCATCGCCTGCACGAGCTGCCCGAAGCTCGGCGCGGTCAGCACGATGTGATGCCGCGTCTTCTGCGCGCGCACCTTCGTCACGAGCGCCGCGGAGCGGCTGTCGGCAGCGTCCGTCATATACATCGCCGTGAGCGCCCGCTCCGCCGGTTCGTCTGCAAACGTGCAGGCGGTGATGTCGGCCTCGACGTTGCTGCGGATCTGGTACTGTACGAGAAGATCGCGCAGATGCCGCCGGTCGGCGGGATGCTCGTCATATATATAAGTATCGTACATACGCTTACAGCTCCTCCGCCGGTGCAGCCGCACGCGGGAAAAAGACCTCGGATACAGCCGCGCCCTCCAGCGCGAAGCCGCTCTCGGGCGCGCGCGTCTTCGTAAGCTCCGTGATGGACAGCCCTGGTTCGATCACGCGCTGCGCGTCGAGCTTACCGCCCAGATGCACGCCCGTCTGATACGCGGCAAAGAGCTGGCACGCCGGGCGCGCGAAATTCTGCTGATAGAGCGCTTTGTTCCAGATCGCCGCGAACACGACGCCAAAGCCCTTTCCGTTTTTCAGAAGCGTCTCCCAGACCTCCGTGTAGGAGATCCGGTCGCCCGGCGCGTAGCTCATGGCGCAGAAGGCGTTGTAATCCTCAAACAGCACCAGAACCGGCCGGAACGTCTCGCGCAGATACGCTTCGCAGCCGTCTGCGCCGTTTGCGGCGATGTATTCCCGCTTTGCCGTCGCGCGGCGCTTGAAGAGATCGCGCAGATACGTCATCAGCGAGAGGACCTCCTCGTAGCCGGAATAGTAGCGGAACTGCGGATTCGTTTCTGCGGCGGCAGAGGCGCAGACAATGTGGCATTCGAGCTGCTTTTCTGCCGCACAGCGCAGGATATTGGCCTCCGCGGCGCGTGCGCTGGCTCCGGAAACGTCACTGATAAAGTAGCAGAACGTCTGCCACAGGCGCAGCGCATACGGTCGGATGCTGCGCGTGTACCAGCCGAGCGGCAGCGTGTCCGCAGGCAGCGCCCGGACGGCCTCCTGCCGCAGATAGGCGGCGTAAAGCTCCTGCTTGTCGATGTAGCGCAGCTGCGGCGCGCGATAACCGGTCTGCGATGGCCGCGCCAGCGCGGTATAGGTCGCAAGGTCGGAGACATACGCGCTCTGGAACTGCACGATGCTGCCGTTATAGACGGTAAGACCGCTGCCGGGCTCGCCGGTCGGCATCATCTGCGGCGTTGTGCCGAGATAGTTGTAGTAATCCGCGCGCTCCGTCAGCATCAGCGGGATCGCCGTTGCAAAGCACTGGCTCCACCGGCTGCGCATATCCATCGGCGTGTTCATGGTCACGATAAACTGGATGCCGCAGGCCATACCGTCGCGCAGAAGCTTCAAAAGCGGCTCGGCGAAGCGCTCGCAGCTCTCCATGAACCCGGCGTAATTATCGATCACGACGAGCGTCAGCGGCATGAGGCCCGCGCCGGACGCGCGGAAGACCTCCGCATCGGCGGCAGAAGCGTCGGCCAGCGCGCGTCTGCGCGTTTGCAGCAGCTCTGTGAGCTGCGAAAACAGACGGCTGACCTTTTCTTCCTCCTCCGGATAAACGATCGCGCCGCAGTGCGCCGTTGCGCGCAGCGCGTCGAGCCGGTGATTGGAGCAGTCGAGCGCGTACCAATTCAGCTGTTCGGGCGTCTGCCGCGTACACAGCGCATACAGGATCGTCTGCACGAGCGTGCTTTTTCCGGAGCCCGCGCCGCCGACGATCAGTACGTTCCCGCAGCGCGGGAAGCGAAGCGTGAAGAGCGGCTGCATCTGCTGCTCCGGGTAATCGATCCTGCCGAGCACGGCGGTGTACGGTTCCGCGGGCGCATCATCCGAAAGCGTTTCGAGTGTGATGGTGCTTTGCAGCACCGGCAGCCACAGCTTCCGCGCCGGGCGAACGGACGCGCGCTGCGCCGTTTCGGAGATGTATGCGACGCACGCGTCGAGCTGCGAAACACTCTGCGCGCCTGGCGCGCGCTGCGCCGCGCGGCGGATGCGCGTACCGTCCAGTCCGATAAACTCGACCGCGCGCAATTGCAGCTCCTCCGCCTCCAGCTCCGGCTGGTATTCCGCACCGGAATATCCGGACTGGAACAGCTCGAACAGCTCGTCGTTGCCGATCTGCATATAGCCGCGCCCGATGCGCGTGAGCGCCGCAGCCTCCGGCCGCTTGAGCATTTCCATGCTGTCCTGCCGGTCCTGCACCTTGAGGCAGAGCTTGAAGCGTGCGTTGCTCCAGATCTCGTCGTCCACGACGCCCGAGGGCTTCTGCGTGGCGAGGATCAGATGCACGCCGAGACTCCGGCCCACGCGCGCCGTGCTGACGAGCTCCTTGATAAACGCAGGCTGCTCTTTTTTGAGCTCCGCGAATTCATCGCTGATGATGATCAGGTGCGGCAGCGGCTCGGCAGCCGCGCCCTGCCGGTAAAGGCGGCTGTACTGGTCGATATGGTTGACGGCGAAGTCGTTGAAGATCTTCTGCCGCCGCCGGATCTCGCTCTTCAGAGAAAGCAGCGCGCGCTGCGTCTGGTCGCTGCCCGCGCCCGGCTGCCCGCTGCCGTCGGAGGTGGAGATGTTGGTGATCACGCCCGACACATGCGGCGTCCCGCCAAACAGATTCGCCATGCCGCCGCCCTTGTAGTCGATGAGGATGAACGCGACCTCGTCCGGATGGTACTGGAGCATCAGAGAGAGGATGAAGGTCTGGATCAGCTCGCTCTTGCCGGAGCCGGTCGTACCGGCGATGAGGCCGTGCGGCCCGTGCTGCTTTTCGTGGATATCGAGATACACCGGCTGCGCACCGTAGCTCACGCCGATCTGCGCGCGGATGGATTCGTAGGCCCGATGCGTCTTCCACTGCTTCAGAAGATCCCAGTCCCGGATATTTGTGATGTGCAGCATCTCCAGAAAGCCGATCTGATTCGGGATCTCGCCGTCGGAGAGCTCGTTGACCCAATAGCGGCTCAGCTGCCGGGCCATCTGCACGGCCAGCTCTGCCGGCACGCGGTCAAAGGTGACAACATCCGTCTCGCTGCGGTTCTCATCCATGCGGAACGCGCCGCTGGAGCTGTCGTCGGCCTGAATGAGATACCTGCACTCGTTCGGCAGGAACTCCATATGCCCATAAGCAAGCAGAAAATACACCTGATAATTGACGCCGTCCGTCAGATAGCGGTAGACAGCGTGGTTATACAGGATCTTCGGGTCGGTGCACAGCACCACGTACACAGGCAGCGGACGCTCTTCGGCGTCGGTATGGTCGGGCGCTCTGCTGCGGAATACGTCGAGCAGGTATCCGAGCGCCGCCTGATGCGCCGCGTCCGCCGCGGCCAGCAGCCGGTGTGAGCGGTCGGGCGAGAATGTATGCGGCAGCCAGCGCATCCAGCCGAACTGCTCCAGCTCCGTTTCGCGGAACAGCCCCATCAGCCGGACGTCCGTATAGCTGTGGAGCGCCGCAAGCTGCAAAATGATATTGTTGACGACGTTCTGCACGCGCGCCGGTTCGCCGATGACGCCCGTTACCTTATGACGGGCGATCGGAAGCAGCGCGGGCGTCTGCAAGATCGTCTGATATTCGGCCTTCAGCTGGCCGGGGCGCTCTTCGAGTGCGTCGCTGCGGACGCTGAAGCGGACGGCGGGCGTTCTGATCATGTCCGAGATATCCATTCGCCCGAGACCCAGCCGGACCGTCAGAAAATCCTCGGCGCGGATATTGCGGTTCCAGAGGCTTTCGGCGGCCTGACCACCGGTCAGCTTTTCAAAAAGCTCCGCCGTGGACGGATATTGCCGCAGCAGCCGCTCCCGGCAGACCGTCTGCCGCTCCCGCAGCAGCGCTTCGTTCTTTTCCAGATACGCCGTATACGCCGTCTGCCGCGCCGATTCCTCAGCCGCATCCTCCTTCGCGTCGTATTTCCGCCGCGCGAGCGACCAGCCGAGGCCGATGAGCGCGCTCATCACGACCGACACGCCCATGATCCAGTAGCCGCCCGCGCCGCCGTTTCCCATGCGCAGCAGCATCGTCGTCAGCATCGGCAGCGGCATGGTCAGCGCCGGTCCGAGCACGAACAGCATGGGCTGCTTTTTGCGCGTCTGCTTCTGCGGCGGCGCTTCGATCACGATCTCGTCATCCGGCAGCGGCTCAAAAAAGCGCGGACTGCGCAAAAACGCCTCATGCGGGCCGCCATCCTGCGCGGGCGATGTCTCCGGCGCGCGGTAGCGCGGAAGCTTCACGGTGACAAGCTCCGCACAGTTGACCGCCAGCAGATCCCCGAGAAAAACAAGATGAAAGCCGCCGGTGTAGATATGGCTGAACGGCGCGAGCTGCACGCCTTTTCTGGACGGCAGACGGCGGCCATCGAGATAGACGCCGTTGCGGCTGCGATCCTCGATGACCCAGCCGTCCGGATTTCTTGTCAGAATAAAGTGCTCGCGGCTGATGTAGGGACTGTCGAGACAGACGTCGGCCTGCTCCGATTTGCCGGCTGTGATCCGCGATTTTCCGCCGATGACGAACTTTTCAAATTGCAGCTCCTGCGGCGAGCCTTCCCGGAGCCACGCAGAGAAGGGCTTGCCGCTGCTTCGGAAAAAGCCGCAGACGGGCGCGCGGGTAGAAAGCCGCATGGAAGCGGCCCCAGCGTCATCGTCTGCGGCGAGTCTGATCTCGTTGGTCTGTAGGATCTGCCATGCGCCGTCGAGCAGCTCGAGCTGCATCCGGCAGGGCGGAACAGGCAGATATTCGGATAATTCCAGCGTGTAGTTCCGGTCGTTCTCGGTCGGCAGCAGGATCTGGCAATACGAATCCGAGAGATTGAAATATAAAATGTACTGCTTCATTCCGTGCGGCCCTTTTCACTCTCTTCAGCCTCTTTTGCGCGGATACGGCTGAGCGTTACCGGCGTGATGCCCAAAAACGACGCGACGTCCTTGAGCTGCATAACGTCTTGTAGGTTCGGATACGCCTTCTGGAACCACTGATAGCGCACGAGCGCGGGCTCGCGCATAATCTCGCGGACCTGCCACATCTGCGTATACGCCTCCTCCAGCTTCTTCGCGTAAACGCGGAGGAATTCGATGGAGTTCGGCAGCTCCTTCATGATCGGGCGAATATCAAAAAACAGCAGATCTGCATCGGTCAGCGCCTCAAGATTCTTGTTGAGCCTGAACTCGTGCTCTATTCCAATCTCGCCGATGTGCGAATGCCCGTAGCGGTAAAGGATGCACTCGGTATACTCCCGGCCGTTTGCGTTGACCGTGTAGCCGCGCAGACACCCGGATATCAGGAAATAGAGGTACGTGGTGTCCTCACCGCCCCGGTAAAGCACCTCGCCCTTTTTCAGATGGCGGCGCTGCGCCATGGAGGCGTAGATCTGCCGCGTGGCGGGAGAGCGGATCTCCAGATAGTCCAGCAAGCGATTAACATCATCCATCGTCTGTTCTCCATTTCTGCAAAATTCTTATCTGCCTTCTAATATATTCTATTACAAAAAACGCCACACGCAATTATCAAATGTTAAGAGCTGACACAATATGCAGGGATTTCCCACCTGTCGCGGCCGGCAGCCAGCCGGGCCGCGGCGATCGTAAAAAAGGACGGCCGAAGCCGTTCTTTTGTGTATATGCAGTTTCCGTTTGCCGCACGGCTTCGGAGTAAAATTGCTGCAATTGCAGCCCGTTTGACAGTGGCTGCATCGTTGATATCTGTGCCTCCCATAAAAATGCACACGCTGTTAATCACACCGATGACAAGCCGAGAGGGGTAACAGCCGTGCCATTTGCCGCTGCGCGAAGTCTCTGGGTTTCACAACCGGCAAGCAGGGCAAGTGTTTATACACACCTGCAAAACGCGAGGAAACGGACACGTCCGTTTCCTCGCGTTGCTTGTTGGGGAATGTCTTCCCCAAGCCCCTGAACACAGCCGTCAGAGTGGCTGGCGACGCGCCCTTCGGGCGCTTTTTCTCTCCCAGATTTCGCAGGATTATGTAAATAACAGATTGACAGGATTTCTAATCTGTGTGCAGCCCATTTACAGTGCCCCGCTGACTTATGTGGCGCTGCTTCTGCATGGAGGCGTTGAGTCATATTCGAACGCTGTCGCAGAGTATAAGCCCTACGAAAACTGAATAAATGCGCAAAGGGGATGGCAGTCTGCCATCCCCTTTGCCGTTCTGTTTCTGGAGTATATATCCCTTAGTTTTGTCTTGTATCTATCGTCAGGCGGCGTTCTCGCCATTGGTGTCTTTATCCGGTTTTGACGTTTCCCGCGCCGCTTTCCATTCGGCAAACTCCTGCTGCCCTTCCTCGCTTTCATAGTAGGCGAGAATGTCCGGCAGCAGGATTCTGGCAATGTTCTCGATCTCATGCTGCGGGATACTGCCGTTGTTGATGAGCTTCTTACGCCTGCTCAAGCTGCACCTCCGAAAAAGTATTTTGCCGCGTCCTTCTCCCGCGCAGCGGAGGAATGGTGTCTTGAGCGTCTTTTATCTCCCGTGTTTCTTTAACCTTCGCATCCTTCCTTTCTCATCCGGAAATGAAAATGCAGCCGCTTGTCAAGCCGATCGGCTAGTTTGCGCCTGCATGGTGTCTTGTATCTTTACGAATATAGTTTACGAAATAAACTCCGCTCTGTCAAGCGACGATTCCTGGTGCCGCATAAGAGCTTTTTTGTTAGTACAACAGCCATGCGCAGCCTCGATTCAAAATAGGCTCCGAATACAAAATGGTAAGCAAGATGAATCGGAATTCTGTCTTTCCGCTTGCCGCTGTGCCTGCCTTGTCAGCTTCACACTTGGCAAGCAATGCAGGTGTTCATACACCTGCGCAAACGCTTGTCAGGGAGAACCCCGAATCCCCGAACGGGTTTTGCAAAACCGGCTGTGTTTCTGCGGAGCTTTTTGCGCCCTTCCTTCGTCCGCATCGTCTAAAGGAAACAGCGAGATTATGTCAAATGGATATTGACTTTAATCCGTATATTGAATATAATCAAGGAGGGCAGGAGGTGTACGCAGCCTTGAAAATTATTGGGGAACGGATGCGGGGATTGCGTGAAAGCGTCAAACTCTCGCAGATGAAGATGGCAAAGGAATTTGGAATCTCTCAACCCAGCCTCGCGCGGTATGAAATGGGAGATACAACTGTACCCCCGGAGCTTCTATTGCAATACGCCGACTACTTCGATGTGTCTATGGATTACATTTTCGGCAGGACGGAGAATCCGAAAGGTGCAGCGTATGAGAACCATGTCAACATCGGTCTGAACAACCCAGAGATGGCGCGGTTCGTGGAAATGTGCTTCGAGCCCGGCTCGGTGATGAATGAGCGGCTGAAGGACACACTGGTGCGGATGCTCTCGGAGGTGAAGCGATGAAGGCTGTGATCTACGCCCGCTATTCGTCGGACAGCCAGCGCGAGGAATCCATCGAAGGGCAGCTCCGCGAATGTACTGCCTTTGCAGAGAAGAACGGCATCACGATTTTGCGGCACTATATTGACCGCGCGTATTCTGCGAAGACTGACAACCGCCCGGAATTTCAGAACATGATCAAAGACAGCGGCAAGCGGCTGTTTGACATGGTGATTGTCTGGAAGTTGGACAGATTCGCGCGAAACCGCTATGACAGCGCACGGTATAAGGCAACGCTCAGGAAGAACGGCGTGAAGGTCGTGTCTGCAACCGAAGTCATCTCTGAGGGCGCGGAAGGAATCATTCTGGAATCTGTCCTCGAAGGTTACGCCGAGTATTATTCCGCTGACCTCTCCGAAAAGGTCGTTCGCGGCATGACGGACAACGCGCTCAAGTGCAAGTTTAACGGCGGCACGCTGCCCATCGGCTACGTGATCGATTCGGAACAGCATTTTCAGATCGCCCCGCTGACCGCGCCGTTCGTGCTGGAATCCTTCAAACGCTACGATTCGGGCGAGACCATTTCCTCCATTATGAACTGGCTGAACGAGCAGGGGCTTACCAACACACGCAGGCAGAAAATGACGCTCAACAGCGTGGGGCATATGCTCCATAATCGTCGCTACATCGGCGAATTTCAGTACCGCGACGTGGTCGTTCCGGACGGGATTCCCGCCATCGTGCCGCAAGACCTCTTTGAGCGTGTGCAGGAAAAGCTGGCGAAGAACAAAAAAGCCCCGGCACGTCACAAGGCCGAGGACGATTACCTGCTAACAACAAAGCTGTTCTGCGGATATTGCGGCGCGTATCTCTGCGGCGAAAGCGGCACCAGCCGCACGGGCGTGGTTCACCACTATTACAAATGCGTGTCCGTCAAGAAAAAGCGCACGGAATGTCACAAAAAGCCCGTCAAGAAGGATCGGATTGAGGATTTGGTTGTCAGCGAAACCATGAAAATGGTCATGGACGACAAAGCTATCGAAGCCATCGTGTCCATGCTGATGGACTTGCAGGAGCGCGACAACGTGAACGTGCCGCTCTATGAGCAGCTGCTTCGTGAAACAGAAACCGCTATCAATAACCTGCTCAATGCCATTCAACAGGGAATTTTAACACGTTCGACAAAGGAGCGGTTGGAAGAATTGGAAACCAGACGCGACGATCTGGAAACAAAGCTCGCCTGCGAGAAGCTGGCGAAGCCCAAGGTCAGCGCCGAGTTCATGACCTTCTGGCTGCACCGCTTCCGCAAGCTGGACGTGCGGCAGAAAAGCCACCGAAAAATGCTCATCGACACCTTCATCAACGCGATTTTCCTGTATGACGACAAACTGGTGCTGACGTTCAACTACAAGGAAGGCGCGAAAACCATCACGTTTGCCGACTTGCAGGACGTGATAAAACACAAAAGTGGTTCGGATTTGGATTGCTCCGCTGCACCATGACGAGTGTTCTTATAGCATTTGAAAGGCTGTAAGAACACTCGCTTTTTATACAGCGAGTTCACAGGGGGCGTAGTTTACGACTACGCCTTTTCTTGTATTTACGGACACTTCCGGGATCGGCAGGGGCAGCACCGTTGGAATCTCGATCGTTCCGACGCAGTTATAGTGGATGCGAAGCCGCTGCTCCCATACGCCGTCGATCTTCTCCGCATTGAACACTTCGATCTTCTCAATCAGTTCGTTCAGCATCCGGGGCGTCAGTTTTCTCGCTCTGGTGTACTTACGGACAAGACCGATAAACATATCTGTCGTCATGGAACGGCTGCTCTGCTTCTCTATTTCGGAGCGGAGCTTTTTTATTTTCTCCGCCAGCTCCTTTTGCTCGTCCTCATACCGCCGGGACATTTTTGCGAAGCGGTCATCGGAGAGCTTGCCGGAAACATTATCCTCATAGATGCGCTCAAAAAGGCCGTCCAATTCTTCATCACGGGCAAGGAGCGTTCTTAGCTCTTTTTCCTTCAGCTTGCGGTCTGTCTGTTCCGCCTGCTGGGAATGACCGATCACAGCTTTTACAAATTCGTCCTCATAGAGGCTGGCGAATTTCGTTAAGCGCCGTATCTCTCCCAGCACTACTTCCTCCAGGAAGTCTACGCGGACATAATGGGTAGAGGTGCAGGTGCCGCGATTGCCCTTGTAGTTGGAGCAGTTGAAATACTTGATCTCCGGATTGCCCTGATTGAAGTGAAAGTGAAGGTTGCTGCCGCAATCGGCGCAGACCAACAGTCCGGAAAACATATTGTGTTCTCCATTGTTGGTGCGACGCTTACGGATTTTGCCCCGCTTCTGCTGCACCTGCTCATACATAGCACGCTCGATGATCGCCTCATGGACGTCCTGGAACACCACCCAATTCTCACGGTCATTGTCGATCCGCTT
>ERZ1673730.832-NODE-832-length-31006-cov-22.209816_pt1 | contig 31006 bp, 22 predicted proteins | sample MGYA00580200_ERZ1673730 | MGnify/ENA primary metagenome ERZ1673730 (study PRJEB41218, sample SAMN15661761) | gut metagenome | host: Homo sapiens | place: Canada: London | collected 2015-08-20/2019-03-30 | study: EMG produced TPA metagenomics assembly of...
GAATTCTGGAGTTTTGTCGGCCAAGAGGGTGGGGCTTTGCCGGTCACGAATTCTGAGGTTTTGTCGGCCAAGAGGGTGGGGGCTTTGCCGGTCACGAATTCTGAGGTTTTGTCGGCCAAGATTGTGGGAGCTTTGCCGGTCACGAATTCTGGAGTTTTGTCGGCCAAGAGGGTGGGGCTTTGCCGGTCACGAATTCTGGAGTTTTGTCGGCCAAGAAGTCTGGAACTCTATCGGTCTCGGGTCCTGGGCTCTGTTGGCCATGAAGTCTGGAACTCTATCGGCTATGAACAATCCGCTTCGGCGAGCGGATGCCCTTCATTCGTTTGAGCAGTATCGGCATACGTGCGAGCCGATTCCTCGACGATCTCGGATGCTGCCGCAAAATGCCGACCGTACCGTTCCCTTCTCCGATGCCTCGACGATCGCCGCAACGACCCCGGCCTCAATAATTGTCGAGATTGCGGCGATGCAGGATGTCCATATGAACGTAATTGTTGCGGCGCTGCGGTTTGGTCCCCTTGATGACGCATTCCGCGAAGGCCGTCAATGCCTGGAACGATTGTAACGGAATATGCCTGGTGACCAGGTATTCGATATGTCCGTTGCTCAGGCTGGCCAGGTTGCGATCGAGATCGTCGAATCCGACGACGATGCGCTCCGGATCGGGATTGCGGCGCAGGTAGTCGTCGATCAGGAAGATACGCGAATTGGTCATTGCCAGATGTTTCACCTCGGGATGCTCCCGGAAAAAACGCTCCAGGGTCGCATATGCCTGGTCGGGTTGTTCGGGATGGATGAACAGCGTATGGATGCGGCACTGGGGAAATGTCTCCTCGATGTAGTCGAGAAAACCGTGACGGCGCGGTGCATTCGGGTCGGCCTTGTGTTTCCGGTCGCGAATCAGTCGGATCAGCGCGATATCCTGCACCTCGCAACGGGTCGTAAGCAAAAAGGCTCCGAGCGCCCCGCTTTTGTAGGGGTCCACGCCGTAGTACAACAGATAGTCGAGGTCGTCGATCTTGTTGTCCACGAATGCGTAGGGAATGCCGGCCTCTTCCAGCCGTTGCGCGAACGCGACGACCTCCTCTTTGAAAACGGCGTTGGTAATGACGCCCATCGGCCGGGTCCGCAGAATCTCGTCGCTGCAACGGCGATACGATTCGGTGTCGGTTTGATCGTACAGATGGAAGTCGAGTTTGATATTGTAGTGCGACAACGCTTTCACGCCGTCTCGGAATCCGTCGAAAATCTTTTCCCAATATTCGCCCGGCCGGAATTCCGGAATGAGGCATGCGAACGTATATTCCCGCTTCAGGGCGAGCGACGATGCGTTGGGATTGGCCGTATAACCGAGCTGCGAAATCGCTTTCTGTACCTTGTCTATCGTTTTCTGAGACACGCGCCCGCGCTTGTAGACCACGCGGTCGACCGTGCCTCGCGACACCCCGGCCAGCGCTGCGACGTCGAAGATGGTGATTGGCGTTTTGCTTCTCTGTTTGGTCATCGATCGATTTTTTGTACAAATTTATAAAAAATGCTAACTATATACAACTTTACACCTTGTCAGTTTCTTGATTGTCGCTTCCTTAGGACGGTCATATGCTCGCTGCCTTTGGCCGCCCCGCTGAAACGGGGTTTTCGAGGAAAACAGCTGCTCATCGTTCTTTCGAGAGTTTTTGTCCCCGGAGTTGGCTGCCCCGTTCCTAAATTCCCCTATCGGTGGGGACTTTAGGTATAACCCTCAACGTGATAGGGGTTTAAGGCGGGTTTAGTGCGAAATCGTATATAATTTCCTAAAAAATAACGATTAGTTTGGAAAAATAAGAAATAAATTCTACTTTTGCATCATAAGCGGGCACGTGCACGCTTTTGCAAACCGAAAACAGGTATTATGGAAAAACGCAAAATCACAATCATCGGAGCCGGTATGATGGGATCGGCTCTGGCATTTCCTGCGGCTGAAAACGGCCATGAAGTGCACATCGTCGGCACTTGTCTCGACGACGAAATCATCGACGGTTATCTGAAAACCGGAAAACACGAAAAGTTCTGCCGTCCGTTCCCCGAAAATGTAAGTTTCCATTATTTCAAGAAGTGGGAGCAGGTCGTCGAGGGTTCGGATTTCGTGATCGGCGGCGTTTCCTCGTTCGGCGTCGACTGGTTTTTGGAGGAAATTCTTACGCGACTCGATCCGAAAATCCCGGTGCTGTCCGTTACGAAGGGACTTCGTGCTACGGACGACGGGTCGTTGCTCTCCTATCCGGGCTATTGGATGAGCGAACTGGCCAAGCGCGGTATCGTGCGTGACATCTGTGCGATCGGCGGCCCTTGTACCTCCTATGAACTGGTATTCATGGACCCGACCGAGGTGGGGTTCTGCGGCAAGGACAACGAAGCGCTGCGGATGATGAAGCAGGCTATGCAGCGTCCTTATTATCATATTTCGCTGACCAACGACGTGATCGGACTCGAAAGCGCCGTGGCTCTCAAGAATGCCTATGCCATGGCCGTAACGCTGGCTGTCGGTCTGAATATCCGCTGGCACGGCGAGGAGGAACCCCAGCATTATAATTCGCAAGCGGGCACGTTCACGCAAGCGGTTCGGGAGACGCATGCCCTGATGCTCATGCAGGGTGGCGAGTTCGAGTCGGAGTGCATCGGATTGGGCGACCTTTATGTAACCATCTTCAGCGGGCGTACGCGACGTTGCGGCGTATTGATGGGCAAAGGGTTGAACTACGATCAGGTCACGGAGGCGCTTGCCGGCATTACGCTCGAAAGCCTGGTGATTACCCGCATCATGGGCAATGCCATCCGTCGCAAAGCCGAGCTCGGTCTGGTCGATTTGAGGGATTTCCCGCTCTTGATGCACATCGTCGACATCCTCGACCACGGCAAATCCGATTCCGACATTCCCTGGGAGGCATTCACCTTCGAGCACCTGAAATGAATGTCCGGGGTCCGATCGTAACGACTCGGCTCCGCACCTTATCGCAAATCCGTTTTTCGGGGGATTGTCCCCCATCTAAACTATTAACTAAGACCTATGAAACAACTTTTACGCCTCGTCGGACATCTGCGACTTCACGTCGCAGCTTGTCTGCTGGCTTGTCTTTCGGCGCTTGCCGCCGAAGCGCAGCCAGCGCAATCGTCTCCGGCCTCCCAATCCGGACGCAAGACGGTTTCCGGTGTCGTTCTGGATGCCGAGACCGGGCAGCCGGTCGTCGGTGCGCAGGTATGGCTCAAGGATACGACGATCGGATCGGTGACCGACTCTTCGGGCCGATTCGAGATCGCCTATTCGGGAAATTACTCCGTATTGAACGTGTCGTTCCTGGGGTATGAAACCCGCGAAGTCGTTTTCTCGCCGGGTGCCGCGGTGACCGTGAAACTTACTTCGTCGTCGACTTCGGTCGACGAGGTGGTAGTCGTCGGCTACGGCGTCCAGAAGAAAGCCAGCGTCGTGGGAGCCATCGGCACCGTCTCGGTGACCGATATCAAGGCGCCGGTGGCGAAGATATCGAACAACCTGGCCGGACAGCTCGCCGGTGTCGTTTCCATCCAGCGTTCCGGCGAACCGGGTGTGGGATCAACGTTCTGGATCCGCGGTATCAATACGTTCGGAGCGGCGAAGACACCGCTCATCCTGGTTGACGGCGTCGAACGCGATATGGACCTGGTCAATGTCGAGGATATCAAGGAGATGTCCATCCTCAAGGATGCTTCGGCGACGGCGATCTACGGTGTTCGCGGCGCCAACGGCGTCGTTATGATCACCACGCGCGACGGTTCGATCGGAAAACCCAAAGTCTCGCTTTCGTTCGAGGCGGGTATGCTCTCACCGGTGAAAGTCCCCGAGATGCTGAATTCGGTGCAGTTCGCCCGGATGTATAACGAAGCCTACGGCGGAAAATTCTTCTCCGACGAGGCCATCGAACGCTATCGGAACGGTTCCGATCCCGACCTCTACCCGAATGTGGACTGGCTCGGCCAGCTTTATAAAAACCATTCCTGGAACGAGAAGGTCAATCTGAGCGTCAGCGGCGGCGGTAGTATCGCCAAATATTATATTTCGGGATCGATCTACAACGAAAACGGATTGTTCGCCGTCGACAATATGAAGAACTACGATACGTCGCTCTATTACCAGCGGTATAATTTCCGGTCCAATGTCGACGTGCAGGTGTTTCCCCACACGAAACTGAATATCAACCTGGGGGCACCTCGTTCGAACGCAAGAACGAGCCGGGCGGCGATACGGGCAATATCTGGAGATACTCGCTTGCGACGTCACCCAACGCATTTCCGCTTTTCTATTCCGACGGCACGCTGGCCGGTCCGGGCAGCAACATCATCAATCCGTACGTCGAATTGACCCAGCGGGGATATCGCGAGAAGTTCTGGAATACGGCCTCCTCGACGATCAACCTCCAGCAGGACTTTGGCGACTGGATCACCCCCGGATTGACGGCCAGCGCCAAGGTCGCCTTCGACGCTCAGAATTACCAGCATCTGGCCCGCACGAAGCAGCCGACGCAATACTTGGCGATAGGTCGCGATGACGACGATAATCTGATCTTCGGACCTCCCACGTTCGTCGGTCAGGAGAACCTGTCGTTCAGCGAGTCTGCGAGCGGTACGCGTTCGTTCTATTTCGAGGCGGCGCTCAACTACGCCCGGACCTTCGGCCGGCACTCCGTCGGTGCCCTGTTCCTCTATCAGCAATCGCAGAAGAACATCACCAACTCGTCCGAGACCAACTCCGAGAAGGCATTGCCCTACCGCCATCAGGGTATCGCCGGCCGTATCACCTACAACTACGACAACCGCTATTTCATCGAGGGTAACTTCGGCTACAACGGCTCCGAAAACTTCTCGCCCCGCCATCGTTTCGGCTTCTTCCCGGCGGGTGCCGTCGGTTGGGTGCTTTCCGAGGAGAAATTCTTCGCTCCGCTGCGCGACGTGCTCGACCTGGTGAAGTTCAAAGCCTCCTACGGTATCGTGGGTAACGACCAGATCGGCGGCGACCGGCGCTTTATCTACAACGAGACGATCAACACGAGCGGCGGCTCCTATCAGTTCGGCACCGGCAATACGACCTATACCGGATTGCGCCTGGGCAACTGGGCCAACGATTCGGTCGGCTGGGAGAAAGCCTACAAACTCAATGTCGGAGCCGAAGTCTCGTTGTTCGGCAAACTCCGCATTCAGGCGGACTATTTCCGCGAGCGCCGCGAGGGTATTTTCCTTCAGGCAGCCTCCATTCCCCGCATCTCGGGCCTTTCGACGTCGCCGTGGATCAATGCCGGCAAGATGAAGAACCACGGTGTCGATGCTTCGCTCGAATACCATCAAACGATCGGGAAGGTGCAGCTGACCGTGCGCGGCAACTTCACCTACGCCCATAATACGATCCTCGACAACGACCAGCCCCGCTGGGCCGAACCCTATCTGAACAAGATCGGACAAAGCAACTGGCAGGAGTACGGTTTGGTGGCTGCGGGACTCTTCTCGTCGCAGGAGGAGATCGACGCCTGGCCCACGCAGGCCTGGGGCGAGGTGCATCCCGGCGACATCAAGTACCTCGATCTGAACGGCGACGGAAAGGTCGATACGTATGACTGCAAACCGATCGGCTATCCCAACGTTCCGGAGATTACCTACGGTTTCGGAGCTTCGGTCAAATGGAAGGGTTTCGATTTCTCGGTCTTCTTCCAGGGTGTCGGCAATGTCAACTTCTTTACCAACAACACCTATACGCAGCCGTTCACCGCTTCGAGCATTTCGTTGTCGAACGTCTTCACCGATCTGATCGGCAAATATTGGAGCGAGAGCAATCCCGATCCGAACGCCCGATATCCGCGTCTGACGACTTCGCCGAATCCGAACAATTCGCAGAAATCGACTTTCTGGATGGTCAACGGCCGTTACATGCGTCTGAAGAATGCCGAGATCGGTTACTCGCTGCCCAAGCAGGTGGTCAACAAACTCCGCATCGACGGTCTGAGAATCTATGTCTCCGGAATGAATCTGCTGACGTTCAGTGATTTCAAACTCTGGGACCCCGATCTGCAAACGGGTGCTGCGAATTATCCGAACAACCGGGTGTACAATATCGGCGTGTCGCTGATCTTCTAACCGTTAAAACTCGATTCTACCTATGAAAAAGAGCCTATTCGCAGCCGTTTTCGCGGTGTTGTCCGCCGCAGGTTGCAACTCCTACCTCGACCGCCAGCCCGACGAACCGTATACATCGAAGAATGTCTTCGAAAGTTACAATTCGACGTTCCGCTACCTGGTGAACGTATATAGCTGGATCACCAACGAGACCGACCCCAGCGGCCAGGCCAACCATTATACCCCCTCGTCTGACGAATGCGTATGCGTATTCACGGGACGACCTTTCGCCCAGTGGAACAACTCCACGTGGTCCGTGAGCACCGAGGATCAGACCGGTCTCTCGTATTATACCACCTACTACAAAGGCATCCGCGAAGCGAGCTATTTCATCGCCAACGTCGGACGCTGCCCCGAGTTGTCGCCCGCCGAGGCGCTCGAATGGGCGGCCGAAGCCCGGTTCCTGCGCGCCTACTACTATTTCTGCCTGATGCGGCTTTACGGTCCGGTTGTCCTTTTGGGCGAGGGTGTCGCCGATTTCAACGACCTCGCGCTTCGCGAGCGCGACCGCAATCCGTGGGACGAATGCGTGGACTGGGTGGCGGAGGAGTGCCGCAAAGCCGCGGCCGATCTGCCGCTTACGCAGCCGGATTCCTATTTGGGGCGTGCGACGAAGGGTGTCGCTCTGGCCTTGCGGGCCCGACTGCTGCTCTATGCGGCCCGTCCCCTGTTCAACGGCAATCCGATGTACCGGAACATGACCAACGCCGAGGGCAAATACCTCTTCCCGCAGTCGTACGACGCTTCGAAGTGGACGAAAGCCGCCGAAGCGGCCCGGGATGTCCTTGACCTCCGGCAGTACGAGTTGATCGAAACGGGAAATCCGTATGTCGATTGGCGGGCGGTCTTCACGCAGAAATGGAACCGGGAGCTGATTTTCGGTTACCAGAAGACCAGCTATAACTGGCGTGTCGCGACCATTCCGCTCGGAGTGGGCGGACGGGCCTACGGCGGAGTCGCCATAACGCAGAAACTGGTCGATGCTTTCGCCATGGATACCGAGCACGGAGGTCGCTATCCCATCACCGGATACCAGGCCGACGGAAGTCCCGTGATCGATCCGCAGAGCGGATACGACGAGTCGGGCTTCACTTCGTTCACGCATCCGATCCTGGGCAGCACCAAATCGACCTACAACATGTACCTCAACCGCGAACCCCGCTTCTACATGTCGGTGTTCTACGAGGGTCTGAATTGGATCGGCGGTTCGAATACGGTCTCCTCGATCCAGTTCTACTACGGAGGCAACTCGGGCCAGACGTCGAGCAACTTCAACTATCCGCTGACGGGTTATCTGCCCTTCAAGTTCCAGGATACGGGATTCGACAGCAAGAATGCCGGGTCCGCGCAGGCCAACTGGACCGCCATAACGTGGCCGCTGTTCCGCTATGCCGAGGTCCTGTTGAACTACGCCGAGGCGTTGAACCGGCAGCCCGAACGCGATGCGACTGCGGCTCTGGCGGCGATCAATGCGGTGCGCAAACGCGCGGGCGTGGCTGATATCGAGACGATCTATCCCGAGGTCGAAGCGGATGCGGATGCGCTGGAGGCCATGATTCGTCGCGAGCGGATGATCGAGCTGAATTTCGAGAACCATCGTTTCTTCGATACCCGCATGTGGCTGATCGCCGAGCAAGAGAACGCCGGAGCGTTTTACGGCATGAACATCCAGGCGACCGACGATCGTCCGGACGGCGATTTCTGGCATCGGACGGTCGTTGCCGCAGACGGCGGCAATACGCCTTCGACGCGCATATTCAACAAGCGGAATTATCTGCTGCCGATTCCTCAGTCGGAAATAGACCGTCTCTACAACGTGACCCAAAACTACCAATGGTAAAAGACTCTGTTATGAAACGCAATCATATCATCTTTGCAATGGCGGCTCTGTCGTTCGCGGTTTCGGCCTGCGAAAACAACCGCGACAACGCTCTGCCGGGCGCTACGGCCTGCTTCCTTGCGGAGGGTGTGTTGGAATCCGCCCCGTTTTACGTAGTCGACGAGGACCCCGCCGTTACGCTCCGGGTTTTCCGAAGCGGATATTATGCCGAAAGCCTCACCGTTTCCGTCCGGAGCTCCGAGTCTGCGCTCGAAACCTACAACTCGGAAAACGCCACGGCGTACAAGGCATTGCCCCAAAGCGCTTATCGGATCGAACCGGAGCGGATTACCTTGGCCGGGGACGAGCGTTCCGGTGCTTTCCAAGTGATCTTCGATCCGATGCAGCTGGTCGGGGTCGAAGACCCGGAAAACCTTGTGGTACCGGTGGAACTGCTCTCCGACGGCAACGTCAGCGCGAAGCGAAACATCTTGCTGGTCCATCCGAACCTGGAGCAGATCGCCGTGGAGATCGACGAGGCGGCCACGCTCTTTTACATTACCGGGGAGAATACCTATGTCAATAATGCCGCGAATGCCTGGGACCAGACGCTGACCCTCAAATTGGCGCGTCCGTTCGAAGCCGACGGAACCGTCGCGCTCGACTGCTCCCAGGCGGCACTCGATGCCTACAATGCGTCGCACGGCACCGCGTTCCGGCTGGCTCCCGAAGGGGTCGTTACGTTCGAGGCCGGAGCCTTGACGATCGCCAAGGGCGAAACGGAGGTGCGGACGACGATCCATGTCGATCCGGCCAAAGTCGGCGACGAACCTTGCGCCGTGCCCGTTCGTCTGACCTCCGATTATTTCGAGGTCGCTCCCGAGAAGAGCATTTACCTGCTGCACTTCGCCCCGACGACTCGGGAGAACTATTTGCCGATCAACCGTTACGGATGGCAGTGCGAAACCACCCATTTTGCCAATTCGAACAACGGTACGCTGATGATCGACGGCAAGCCGGGTACCTACTGGGACGCTCCGTACAGACCCGACGGCAACATGACCAATCCCACGGGTGCCGATGCACCGCCGTACAGCTACAAATTGGATTTGCGCTCCGTTACCGAGATTTGTGCCGTGGCTTTGCAGGCGCGCGCCTCTCAGGCCAAGCGTATCGGTGCCGGCTATATCGAAGTCTCTTCGGACAACCTCCGCTGGGCGAAAGTCGCCGAGTTCGACAACGACGAGTCTTTGCAGAGCAATACCGAAGTCGGTCCCTTCGTCTATTGGTTCGAACCGACCTCCGCCCGTTTCGTCCGCGTGACGATCACCCGGAGCAATGCGCCGCGGAACGGCTACGGATTCTCGGAGGTATCGGTCGCAGAGACCTTCGTGTATAAGCCTTCCGACGCTCCTTGCCCGCAGCGCCTTGCGCAGAGCGGCTGGTCGGCGGACACGAACTCCTACCACAATGCCTCCTCTTCCGTGGCCAAACTCATCGACGGCAACGTCTCCACCTATTGGCATACGGCCTTCAACGGCAGCAGCGTGTCGCAGGATCATATGTTTTTGCCGTTCACCGTTCAGATCGACATGGCCGCCGTGCAGCGGTTGAACGGTATCGAGATGTGGCGTTGCGACAACAACGGCTCCATCGACGACATGAAGGCGGGATCGTTCTGGGTGTCCGAGACCGGGGATACCTCCGACTGGAAGAATTCGCAGGCATGGACGCAGAACGGCAACTGGACGAAGGTCGGCGAGTTCAATTTCGAGAAGGGTATCTCCATCTGCCGCGGTCCTTTCTGCTATCTGTTCCCCGAGACGCAGGCCCGGTATATCCGGATTCTCATTACGGAGTCGAACAACAAAAATACCGTGCGAGACTGCGCTCAGATCGCCGAAATCTATGCTTTGAGATAATTGTACCATGCGTATCGGGCCGACGGCCGAGCAGCCCCGGCCCGATACGCCAAAACCGATGACCATGAAACAACTGAAATTCGTCTTGCTGACACTGGTTTTTCCGCTGTTGCTCTCGTGCAGCAACGATACGCTCGATTCCCCGGAAGGAGCGGGCGGAACCTCCAAGAAAAATGTGACCCATATCAACGGCACGGATATCGCTCCGGAGACGACGCTCTGCGGTCTGATCTACGACGTGGAGAGCGGGGCCGGAATTCCCGGTGTCGTTGTCAGCGATGGCTTCGACTGCACGACGACCGATGCGAACGGCGTCTACCAGCTGGTGCGCGATAGCCGTGCCGCATTGATCTTCTACTCGACGCCTGCCGATTACGCGATTTACCGTTCGGTGATCGCAGAGGCGGAATTGCCCTATTTTTATCGGAAAATCGATCTTAGCGTCAAGGTTTTCCGCCAGGATTTCAAATTGACACGCCTTCCGAACGGCAAGGAGACGAAGTTCCGGCTTTTCTGCATGGCCGATCCGCAGTGCCGCAACGAAAAGAGTCTCGCCCGTTTCCAGGACGAGACGATTCCCGACCTGAAGAAAACCGCCGACGAATACCGGGATGCGGGCTCTCCCGTCTATGGCATTACGCTGGGCGACATTACCGACAATAACCGCACGGCCATCTGGGAGGCTATGAAGAAGGCCATGGCGTCGATCGCCGGCAGCGTGCCTTTCTTCCAGACGATCGGCAACCACGATCATCTGAACGAAGCGGATAACAGCGTGACGTCGACCTACTGGAAGAGCGTCGAGAATTTTCAGAAGTATTTCGGACCGCAGAACTATTCGTTTGACCGCGGCGACGTACACATCGTCTCGATGGATAACGTACTTCATGGCGAAATCCCCGACCTGGGGGAGGACCAGGAATTCGCCGCCGGATTCTACGACTGGCAGTTCGAATGGCTCAAGCGGGATTTGTCGTACGTTCCCAAAGACAAGATGGTCATTCTCTGCTGCCATGTCCCGTTCCGGGGCGGTGCGAGCTACTGCCATTCGGACAAACGTTACCGCCGGGAGGTGCTGGAACTGCTCTCGGAGTATGCCGAAGCCCATCTGATGATCGGCCATACGCATTATAACCAGAACTATATCCATTCCGTCAACGGGAAAACGATCTACGAACACATCCAGGGCGCGGCGTGCGGCGCATTCTGGCACGCCTCGTTCAACGGCGACGGAACCCCCAATGGTTATGCCGTTTACGACATCGAGGGCGCGCACATCGCGGATTGGCGTTTCAAGGCCACCGGCCGCGACGAGGGTTTCCAGATGCGGGTATACCGGGGCAACCAGACCTTTTACCACGACAAGCAGAACAAGGGCGGCCTGGATGCTACGATGAAGGACAAATACGGTCCTTACAACTACGGACTCGGAGCCGACGATATCCTTGTCAATGTCTGGAACATCGAACACGACGGCAGCTGGACGGTAACGCTGTATCAGCGGGGCGAGAACATCGGGCAAATGACCAACTACACGTCGAGTGCGGGCCGTACGGAGAAATTGCACGACCTGTGGGCCGCCTACTGGATCTATCAGGTTTACGGAGCCGGGTTCACCACGACCTCCTGCCAGCACCTCTACAAGGGAACGCTCAAATATCCGGACGAACCCTACGAGATTCGGGCTGAGAAAACGGACGGCTCGCGCGCACCCTATGTCTGCACGGCGCCGCCGACGACCGATTACGACGAATTTAAGAATATCAAGTACGATTTCGACCTGGTAAGCAAATAACGCCGGGCTGTGATCGGCGAATTTACACGGATTCGGGTTTGGGGCTGTCATTTCGCACCGACCGTCCCAGGAAAATGCCATCGAAAAACCGATGAGGTGTAAAGCCGTATAGGTTACCTAATTCCAATTGTCATAAAATTACATTCCGATGAAAAAAATCATTCGATTCATTGCATTTCCGTTGCTGGCGGCGGGCTCTCTTTTTCAGACCGAGATCGGTTTCGCACGCTCCGAAACGCCCGATCTGTCGGCCCGTATCCTGACTCCGGCACCCGCCGAGACTCCGCGCATTAACGGAGCCCGGATTTTCGGGGTCCGTCCCGGATCGGAGTTCCTCTTTACCGTGGCGGCCACCGGAGCACGCCCCATGACCTTCTCGGCCGAAGGTTTGCCCAAAGGGCTGAAACTCGACTCCCGGACGGGACGCATTACGGGGCGCGTGAAGAAAGCCGGGGAATACGTCGTCCGGCTGAAGGCCGAAAATGCGCTCGGCAGCAACGAACGCGATCTGAAAATCGTCGTCGGCGACGCCATTTCGCTGACGCCTCCGATGGGCTGGAACTCCTGGAACTGCTGGGCGCGCGATGTGACGCAGGAGCAGGTACTCGCATCGGCCCGCGCCATGGTCGAGAAAGGATTGGTCGATCACGGTTGGACCTATATCAATATCGATGACGGTTGGCAGGGGCAGCGCGGCGGAAAATACAACGCCATCCAGCCCAACACGAAATTCCCCGATATGAAGGGACTGGCCGATGAAATCCATGCCTTGGGCCTCAAGATCGGCATCTACTCCACGCCGTGGATCGGAACCTATGCCGCCCACGTGGGAAGCTATTCCGATCGAGCCGACGGCGTGAACGAATGGATCAAAAAGGGGTATTGCAACGAGCATTACCGTTATCAGAAGCCGGGCGGCGATTATTGGAAAGACCGCATGGAGATGTATATCCACGGTGAATATTCGTTCGTGAAGGCCGACGTGAAGCAGTGGGCCGACTGGGGGATCGACTACCTGAAATACGACTGGTCGCCCAACGACCGCTATTATACCGAGGAGATGTACGAGGCGTTGCGTGCATGCGGCCGCGATATCGTGTACAGCATTTCGAACAATGCGCCCTATGCCGACGCCCCGATGTGGAAGGAGCTGTGCCAGTGCTGGCGCACGACGGGCGACATTCGCGATACCTGGAAGAGCATGAGCTCGATCGGCTTCGCGCACGAGCGCTGGCTCGCGTTCACCGGACCGGGCCATTGGGCCGATCCCGACATGCTGGTCGTCGGTATGGTCGGTTGGGGCCCGAAACTCCACCGCACGAACCTTACGGCCGATGAACAGTATACCCACATTTCGCTGTGGTCGCTGCTGGCTGCGCCGCTGCTGATCGGATGCCCCATCGACAAACTGGACGATTTCACGCTCAGCCTGCTGACCAACGACGAGGTGATCGACGTGAATCAGGACCCGCTCGGGCTCCAGGCCGCCCCGATCTGGCGGGATGGGAACAGCAAGGTGATCTACGTCAAGCACCTCGAGGACGGGTCGGTCGCCGTGGGATTGTTCAACCGCGGTGAGAAACCCGCTGAGATGAAGTTCACGCTGCGTCAGCTCGGTATGCGCGGGACGAAGACGATCCGCGATCTGTGGCGTCAGCAGGATATCGCGACGCTCGAATTGGGCGAGACCTACACCGCGGAGGTGGCGCCGCACGGCGTCGTTCTGCTGAAGGTGGGACCCGGCAACCCGACGGAACGCCGGGTCGGCAAGGTCGAACGATAACCGATAAAACCGTCCGACATGAATAATTGGAAATTGTGGGTCGCGATCGGCTGCATGTGTTGCGCACCGGCTGCCCGGGTTCAGGCCCGGACGCCGGAGGCGCATGCCGTGCGGATCGGCTCCATCGAGGAGTTGCAGGCCTATTTTACCTATTCTCCCGATCGCGACATCGTCGTCAGCGGCCATCGCGGCGGCATGATGGCGGGGTATCCGGAGAACTGTATCGAGTCGTGCGAAAAGACCCTTTCGCTGCTGCCGACCTTTTTCGAAATCGACTTCAGCTTCACGAAAGACAGCATACCGGTGCTGATGCACGACCTGACGATCGACCGCACGACGACGGGTAAGGGGCGTGTCTCCGACTATACCTACGAAGAGTTGCAGCAGTTCGCCCTGGTCGATCGCCACCGGAAGGAGACCCCCTACAAGATTCCGAGACTCAAGGATATGCTGGAGTGGGGCAAGGATAGGGTGGTGTTCAACTTCGACAACAAGTACGTCAATACGAAAGGGGTAAGCGATCGCGTGCGTCGGGCCAGTATCGACTATTACATCCGGCAGTTGCAGCCCGGCGGCGATTGGGCGGAGTATCATAACATCGTGCTGAGCGTCCGCTCGCTCGACGAAGCGCTCCGCTACTGGAACAGCGGTATCCGGCAGGTAATGTTCTGCGTCGAAATCAGTTCGCGGGCGGATTTCGAGGCTTACGACGCTTCGCCGATTCCGTGGCGTTACATCATGGCCTATATCCGTACGGCCGTCGATCCCCGGTTGCAGGAGGTCTACGATCTGCTGCATGCCCGGGGCGTGATGACGATGACTTCGATCGTGGAGACCTCCGACAAGGTGAAGAACGCCCGCGACCGCAATACGGCCTATTTGCGGGAGCTGCTGGCCGAACCGGATATCATCGAAACCGATTATCCCTCGGAGTTCGTCGAACTGCCTCGTTCGCGCCGGGAGATTCACGCTTTGCAGGACTGCGCGTTGCGCAGCCGTTCGCGAAAATGATACTACGATGAAGACCGAATCCTCGAACCCGGCCTATGCCGGTATGACCTCCGAGCAGATACGGCGTTTCAAATACTGGGAATTCCGTACCATCGCGATGTGCATCTTCGGATATGCGCTTTTCTACTTCGTGCGCAAGAATCTGAGCATCGCCATGCCTTATTTGAACGAGGAGATGGGCATTTCGAAATCCGACCTCGGATTGTTTCTCACGCTCCACGGCGTGATTTACGGACTCTCGAAATTCGTCAACGGCATTTGGGGCGACCGCAGCGATGCGCGCCGTTTCCTCGTGACGGGACTCGTTTTCTGCGCGATCTGCAACCTGCTGTTCGGTTTCAGCTCCTCGGTGCTGGCGTTGGGCATCTTCTGGGTCCTCAACGGTTGGTTTCAGGGCATGGGCGTACCGCCCTGCACGCGGCTGATGACCCACTGGATCGTGCCGCAGCGGCTGGCGACCAAAATGTCCGTGTGGAATACCTCCCACTCGATCGGTGCGGGACTGGCCATCGTGTTCTGCGGTTACGCGGTCGGGTTGAATTGGGATGCGTGGTTCGACGCTTCGTCACTGCTCTCCCAGCATTGGCGCTGGTGCTTTCTGCTGCCGGCGACGGTCGCTCTGCTCGGAGCCGCAATTGTCTGGGCGCTCGTGCGTGACACGCCTTCATCGGTCGGGCTTCCCGAACTGAAAACCGGAAAAACCACTGGGCAGCAACCGCAAACCCGGGCCGAAGAAAATGCCGAGTATAAGGCATTCCTGCGTCGTAAGGTTTTTCTGAATCCTACGATTTGGATCATTGCCGTGGGCAACTTCTTCGTTTATGTTGTGCGTTTCGCCGTATTGGACTGGGGACCTACGATGCTCAAGGAACATCTGCATATGGATATCAGCCTTGCCGGCTGGAGCGTTGCGGCCTTCGAGATCGCCGGCATCGCCGGCATGCTCGCCGCCGGGTGGGCCACGGATCGGCTGTTCGGCGGGCGGGCTCCCCGAACCTGTGTCGTCTGCATGTCGATGGCGGCCCTTTGCCTGGCCGGATTCTATGCCCTCGACCGGGAAACGCCGCTCGCCGTAGCAGTCGCGATCCTCATGGCGGCCGGATTCTTCATCTACGGTCCTCAGGCGCTCGTGGGCATCGCTGCGGCCAATATCGCGACCAAACGGGCCGCAGCCACGGCGGGCGGATTCTGCGGGCTGTTCGGCTACGGAAGCACGGTCGTTTCGGGTTGGGGCCTCGGGCTGCTCGTACAGCGGACCGGTTGGAATGCGGCGCTTTCGGCGTTGATCGGTGCTGCCGTGATCGGTACGGCGATCTTCGCCTTGGCCTGGAGGGCTCGTCCCAACGGTTACGACGATTGACGAGGCTCCGGAGCGTGCTGTGTTCTTGTTTGCGATATACACAAGAGGCTGTCTAACCATAAAGTTAGGCCGCCTCTTGCTTTTTGGAGCGGAAAACGGGATTGGTTGAGCGATTGGACGCGAAATGCAGCTAATTATTTGATTGTTTGCTGAATATACGTTTTCTTGCCATATCCTGCGATTCGGCGATTTAGCGGTTTTAGGTAATGAAACGCAGAAGTTGAGTTAACAAGTCGTTAACGACGGTTGTTAACCGGCTACCCCGCTGTCCTGTTTGCTTCTTTCTGCGTAATATATTCTTTTTCATTGCATTGCGCTATTCTTCATCTTGACAAGGGACACATAACGAACTAATTTTGCAACCCTTAAAGTTATGTGTTATGAGAAGTACCTTTCGGATTCTGTTTTACGTCAACAAACAACGCGCAAAAGAGGGCCGTGTCCCGATCTATGTCCGGCTTACGGTCAACGGCAAAAGCACATTCGTGTCGTCCCGGCAGACGATACCGTTGTCTTTGTGGGATTCTGCGGCGAACAAGGCCGCAGGCAAGAGTGCCGAGGCCCGGAATGTCAATGCCGAGTTGGAACGCATCCGGGCCAAACTGCTCCACCACTACCAGCGTATCTCCGACCGCGACGCCTATGTCACGGCCGAACGGGTGAAGTCCGCTTACCTCGGTATGGGTGAGGAGTATGAAACCCTGTTGGAAGCCTTAGACAAATTCAACCGCGATTTCAAACAGCACGTCGGCGTAGATCGGGCGCAGTCCACTTACCGCAAATACGACAACGTGCGCAAGCGGTTGGCCGAGTTTCTTTCCGAGAAACTGCATCGGGAGGATATTCCGTTGAAAGAGTTGACCGAAACTTTCATTACCGACTATGACCTTTATCTGCGGAGTGAGAAAGGGCTTACCCCGTCATGCGTCTGCATTTACACAAAGCCGCTGAAAATGGTCGTGACGAAAGCCCACAATGCCGGCGTTATCGCCCGGAATCCCTTTGCCGACTATCACCCCAAGAAAATCACCAAAGACCGGGGTTACCTCATCGAATCGGAGTTGCAACAGTTGATGAATCATAAATTCACGTTCGAGGGTTACGGCAAAGTCCGGGATATGTTCGTGTTCTCCTGCTTTACGGGTATGGCGCACGCCGACGTAAAGGGGTTGACAAGGGATATGCTGCAAAGGTCATTCGACGGGGAATTGTGGATTGTGAAAAAGCGTCAGAAAACCAATGTGCCGTTCAAGATCAAACTTTGCGGTATCACCAAACGGATTATCGACAAATATAAGCGCGAGGTTGCCGGAACGAATCTCGTGCTGCCCGTTCCCGACATCGCCTATTGCAACAGGATATTGAAGAAAATAGCGGCAGAGGTTGGCATCGACAAGACGATAACCTATCATATGGCGCGGCACACGTTCGCCACGACCAATGCGCTGGCGCAAGGAATCCGCATCGAAGTCGTAAGCCGGATGCTGGGACACACGAATATCAAGACCACCCAGATTTATGCCAAAGTAACGGACGATATGCTGGCAAAGGGGTTTGATGAGATGGCCGGTATCTACGCTGACAAATACAACCTTGCCCAATGAAATGGGGAGTAGAAAGGCCCTACCGCCCCAATGCGCCCTGCGAGATTAGTCGGGATCTCTCCGGGCGCAAAGGGGCGGCGGGCAGTCGGGCATCATCGCTCTTTTCACCGTTCATCCTGCCGCCGAATATCGGTCGGTCGTAATGCTCCCGGAGTTTGCAGACGGACAAGTCGCCGGCACCGTCGCCCACAGATCGGCCGCTTCGCGCCCGCGCCTTTTTACAAAAGGCATAGCCTATTAGGGCATTTTCTTTCCGCATTGCTCCGCAACGCTGAAAATGCCCCAATAGGCCAAAGGGGCTGCGCCCCTCTGGACACCCCTTGCGGCGGCAGCTACTACCAAACTATCAATCACCTAAAACTACTGCCATTATGGGCTATGTTGTATTGCATATCGAAAAAGCGGCCGGTACGGACGCCGCCATGTCGGGACACGTCGAGCGGAGAATAACACCCGCCAATGTCATAACAACACTTACCTACCTCAATGAAGAATTGATAGAGTTCCCCCAAGGAGTGACCAACCGCACGGAAGCGATCCAGCACCGGCTGGACAATGCCGGACTGGAACGCAAGATCGGAAAGAACCAAGTGCGGGCCCTGCGTGTCATGCTCTCCGGAAGCCCCGAAGATATGAAGCGCATCCGGCAGGCCGGACAGTTGGATGCTTGGGCCAAGGATTCCTGCGGCTGGCTGCAAAAGACCTTCGGAAAGGAAAACGTTGTGTCGGCAGTCCTGCATCTGGACGAGAAGACACCACATATACACGCGACCGTCGTGCCGATCACACGGGGCGAACGCAGAAAGGCCAAGCTGGAGCGGGAGAAGAACGCCCAAAGCGGAAAGAGAACCTATCGCACTAAGAAAGACCGCCCGCGTCTATGTGCCGACGATGTGATGGCACGGGACAAACTCAAAGCCTACCAGACCACCTATGCCGAAGCGATGGCCAAATACGGACTGCGACGCGGCGTCGAGGGATCGGAAGCCAAACACATATCTACACAACAATATTACCGCGAGGTATTCGTCCGCAAGAACGAAATCGCCGAGCAGGTCGAGAATCTCAAAGAACAGCGACAAACCCTAACGGTCGATATTGCCGCACTCCAAGCACAGCAACGAGCCGCGCAGACAGACTGCAACACCATCGACGAACAGCGGCAAAAGAAGCAGGAAGAGCTGGCGAAGGCCGAAACGGAGTTGGCGCAGACGCGTCGGGAGATCAAGACCGACAAACTGAAAGGCGTGGCCGTGGATGCTACGACGAAAGCCGTCGAACGAATCGGGGCGTTGTTCCACGACCCCAAGCCCGCAAGGTATGAAAAGCAGATTGCAGATTTGCAAGAGGAAATTGCCGACAAGGACAAGTGCATCGGGCAACTGCAACAAGAGATCAAGACCATGCAGGCCGGGCACGGGAAAGAGGTCGCCGACCTTAAACAAGAAGCACAGCAGGTCGTGAAAGCCCTGATGCGCGTCGATGATCTGTGCCCCTATGTAAAGGGGCTGTTGAAATGGGAAAACTATTGCAAGAACGCCGGACTGGACAAGGAGGGGACAAGAGCGTTATTTACGATGCAACCTTACAGATATACGGGCGAGCTGCATTCGATAAGGTATAATCATACGTTTCGGGCGAACGATATTGTCCTGCAACTTAAACCCGACAAGGACGGCCCCGGCGGATTCCGGTTCACCATAAACGGAAAGGACGGCGACGAGTGGTTTAGACAGCAACGAAAGGAGTTTTACCAGAAAATCGGGATAAATATCGAACCAAGGCAAAACAAAGGAAATAAATATAGCGTTGGAAATTAAATATATTTGGCCTATGCAATAATTTGGCATACCAATTTGCTATCTTTGGCAGAGGAATTAAAAAGTATGGCATCGGATCTTTTCAAAAAGTACATTTGGTTGGCCGACACGATCCGTCGAGCTGGGTCGATTACGTTCGCTGAAATCAACGAACGCTGGCAGCGCAGTACGCTGTCGGGCGGAAAACGGTTTGCGTTACGAACATTTCACAACCACCGCGAGGCGATCGAAGAACTATTCGGCATTCGCATCGCCTGCGACGAACGAACAAATCGCTACTACATCACCGACAGCGACGATCTGCAACGCGACAGCATGGCGAATTGGTTGCTCGACAGTTTCTCGGTTAGCAACATGTTGCGTGATACCCAATCGCTGCGCAGCCGCATACTGATAGAGAATATCCCCTCATCGAAAAGTTTTCTGACCTATATTTTGGAGGCGATGCGCGAGAACCGGCAGATCGGCGTTACCTACCAGCCTTTTTACGGGGACACACCGTTTGAGTTGACGCTCCGCCCGCTTTTCGTCAAACTCTACGAACGCCGCTGGTATCTCTATGCCGATAAACCGCATGAAGCGAAAATCAAACTCTACGCACTCGATCGGATGCAGGCGGTTCGGTTGACCGAAAAACGTTTTACGCCGCCCGCCGATCTCGATCCCGGGGATTATCTGTCCGGCGCCTTCGGCGTGGCTGTTTACGATGACATCAAACCCTGTACGATCCGAATCCGCGCCTACGGCGACGGGCCGAAATACTTGCGGACACTGCCTCTGCACGATTCGCAACAGGAGATCGAAACGACGGCCGATTATGCCGATTTCGAATATCGGGTCGCTCCTACTTACGAATTTTACCGGGCCGTATTGGCACAGCACATCGATATTGAGGTACTGTCGCCGATCGCCGTGCGAAATGAAACAGAGCGGATCATCGACGAGATGAATCTTCTCTATTCACGGCATAAGCGGCGTATGATCTTTCTCGATTTCGATGGCGTACTCAACACCGGGCGGCATATTGCCGCGCTGAAAAGAGCCGGCAAACCGTTGTCGGATAAATACGGCTATCTGTTCGATCCCGAGTCAGTCGCCAATTTGGGCACGATCATCGACGCGACAGGGGCATCGGTCGTTATCTCCTCCTCGTGGAAATTCGAAGGAGCGGAACGTATGGCGGAGATGTGGCGCGAGCGCCGTTTGCCCGGCCGAATGATCGACATCACGGAAGAGTGTATGACAGCCGAGGAAATCCGGGCAATAAACCCCGACTTCGACGATCCCGAAATGTTTATCGGCAAAGGCAACGAGATCAAGCATTGGCTGCTTGAGCATACGGCCGAAGGATACCGCTACGTCATTCTGGATGACGAACCGGATATTTTATCCGAACAGCGACCGAATTTTATCCGGATCGATCCCAAGCGCGGCATCACGGAAGAGGATGCGCGGCGAGCGATTGAGATTTTGAATCATTAAATTAAAGAGATGACTGCAAAAACGAACCGGCAAAAACCGGCTGAGGCAGCGATTGCCGTTCCGATCGTCCGATACGACGGGAGTGAATACACGTTGCAAAACGAAGAGCGGTTGCAGGTTTGCATCGACAGGTCGCTGATTATTGACAACGGGCTGACTTTCGACTTGCAAAACCGCCTGCTCATCCCGGAGAGTCTTTACGACATCTGGTTCGGACGCGCGCGCGAAGCGCAGCGGTGTAAGGCGGAAAAACATCGGTGGAAGGTCTACTCGGAGCATATTCCTCTCTTCTGGCATCATCGGGAACAGATTCTTTCCGACCCTAAGCTCTTCTTTACCGAAACGCCGCTTAGGATCTATGGTTTCGGAGAAATTTGCCTGGGAATACTTGTTAAGGCATGGATCGACTATCCGAACACTTTTTACAAACCATGCCCGAAATGTAAGGGGCGATCGCTTGTCTTCAGTTTCAGCGGTTCGCCCATGAGCGGAATGAGTTCCCACTCGGTACACTGCCTCGATTGCGGTACGGTTACCTCCGGAATAAGTGGTGGTGAGTTCGGAGTCTTCCGCGCAGCGACAAGACATATTATCCAAGCACATTCCGTATCGAACAGTCCCGAATTGCTAATATTGGATCAAGTTGTTGAGATCTTGAAATAAATCTATATCTTTGAAAGAAGAATCTTAAAACTTAAATCAATATGTATTATAATCGCACAATCTCAACTGATTTTGAGGATTTACTAAAAAGCGGACATTTCTCCTGGATTATTCCATACGTCAAAAAACACGAGGATCTGGACATTTTGATTGGACGTAATAAGAGTATGGAATTTTGCTCTGTTTATCGAGGATTGTCCCGAATTCTCCGAATATACCGACCCATAAGCAAAAAACAAAAATATGGGAATTTCAAATGGGATGCAGCCGATAAATATATAGCAATGTACTCCGACCCGAAAGTTTCATTGGAGCAATTATGCGAGGACGACATTGAGAAAGTTCGTCGCCAGATCGAGAAAACCTCTGAATTTACTCGGTATTATAAAGAAGGAACAGCAACCGAAGCGGGAAGCGAGGGGTTTTATCAGAATGCCATACAACGGAAATACGGCCTTTTATCCGAATCTACGTCTGCATTGGTTATTGTAGACAAGGAAGCAGTAATCGGATATGACGGCGGACAGTCCGAAAAAAAACAACGTTTCAATTCGGAACGCAATGATTATAAGACCGTAAAGAATGATCTGCAAAAAAAATACCCGAAGGATTTCGGTAAGGCCGATGAAAATAGCATTTTAGGCAATGAACTGGATTTAATCGCATTGGACAAAGATGGATACATTCATTTAATGGAGTTGAAAAAAGGATCCAATACATCGGGGATATATATGAGTCCTTTTCAAATAGGTCTTTACCATCGATTATTCAAATCATTCAATAAAGAAGAACTAAAAGAGAATATTCGATCTATGATCGAGCAAAAAAAACGCCTGGGCTTAATCAATCCCGATTGGACTATCCCTGAAATACAGAACCGATTTATACCCGAATTGATTATTTGTCATCGGATTATGCATAGCAGCTGCTATCCTCAAAAGTATAACCGTGTTATTGAATATATTAAGGATAACTATCCGAGAATTTATGAAGATATACGCGATATAAAGGTTAAAGACGAAAATCTGAATCTTTTATGCAAATAACCATCCACCGCGGCATCGACCAGATCGGCGGGTGCATCACCGAAATCCGGACTGCCCGGTCGAAAATTCTGATCGATCTTGGACATAACCTTCCCAAAGGCAACGGCCCGTCGGAAGACCGGTTCGACAATGCCGGGGCCATTGCACAACTGTGCGAGGGATGCGATGCGGTATTCTACACGCACTATCACGGCGATCACGTGGATTTATTCCGGCATGTGCCGGAGCGGGTCGATCAATATATCGGGCCGTTAGCCAAAGCCGTAATGCGCATCCGGCTGGAACACCTGACGCATGTTCCGGGCGAGAAAGAGCGACGAGAGGCCGATCTGACAGCCTTCGAGCGATTCAAGACCTACGAACCCGCCCGTTGTATACGGGTCGGAAAAGATATTCGGATTACGCCCTATTTCGTCAGTCACTCGGCAGCCGACGCCTATATGTTTCTCGTCGAGGCCGATGGCAAACGGATTCTGCATACGGGCGATTTCCGGCAGCACGGCTATTTGGGGAAAGGACTGCTGCCGACGCTCGAAAAATACATCGCACCGCAAGGTATCGACGTATTGATTACCGAGGGAACGATGCTCGACCGCAACGAGAAGAAAATCGTCCACGAGAACGACCTGAAACGACAGGCCATCGAGTTGATGAAACGCTACAAAAACGTCTTCCTACTCTGCTCCTCGACGGATATGGATCGGTTAGCGACTTTTCACCGGGCAAATCGGGAAATGCGCAACCGTCCGTTCGTATGCGATGCCTATCAACAGCGGATTCTGGAATTATTCGCCGGCCATGCCGGGGTGAAAAGCCCGCTTTTCAAATTCGATCACAAGGTTTACGGTTCCGACGAACGGAATGAAAAACTGCGGAAATGGATGTTGGATACGGGATTCACGATGTTGCTGCGCACCAGCCCCAAGTATCGGCGGTGGGTCGACACGTTGCTACCGGAACTGAATCCGGATGAAACCCTATTGATTTACTCGATGTTCCGCGGCTATATTCTTCCGACGCACGAAGCCTATAATCCGGATCTGAAGGCATTCGTCGCCCGGTTTCCGCACTCTGAATACGTGCATACATCGGGACATGCGACAACCGATACGCTGGCCGCCGTTTGCCGCACGGTCCCTCCGCATACAGCAATCATTCCGATCCATCGGGATAAAGGTTCCGATTTCGCCTCGCTCGACATCGGAGACGAACTGCGGTCGAAAATCGTTACGGCTTCACAAACGATCGACGGGATAGATTTCCTCGTAAAATAGTCGGGCCGAATCCGTTTTTACACTCCGCTGTGCAACTTTTCCGCACAGCGGATTTTTTATTTTGCAGTAAAAAGAAACGACAATGCTGGATATTTATTGGAAAGAAGGGAAAATGGGCTTTCAGACCGAACAGGGCGTGCATCTCACAACGGCCCGGTGGCGATATGCGGAACGGCTCGACGACCGGACGGGAATCGTTTGCGATGTGGCCTGGTATGCTCTGTTACGAATCCATCCCCGACGTCTGATTCCTCTCGACTGCGAATGTGCGGATCGGTACGGTACCGGTCTGGTACGAATTCGCCGCAACGGGAAATACGGATTACTCGACCGGGACGGGCAAATCATTATTCCGGTTGAATACGATATGCTGACCCGCCATTACGGACAATTCAACATCATCTGCCGGCAACGAAAATACGGATTGCTGAACCGACTCGGCGAATGGGTGCGGCCGCTCGTTTACGATGCGATCCTGCCCATAAACCAGCGGGGCAATAACCGTTTCGCTTGTATTCGCCGCGGCAAAACCGAATTTTTATAGTCGGTTATGCTTTGGAACAGTTACAAAAAGAGTTGCATGCACAACTGCCCATGCCATTTTTTCGCATATCACACCCCTAACTTTGCCGAAAAGCAATGGAATTATGGAAGAACGGACTTTGATGCAGGATATCTGCGAAGTGGTGCAGTTGGCAAATGGTTCGCACTTATCGGACGATTTCTGGGGCAACGCGACACCTCTCCTTGAGCGCTTGGGACGGCGACTCGATCTGACGCCCGTGCAGACGATGTTGTTCGCCGTATTGATTGAGTTGTCGGACGACCGAAAGATCGTATTGAAGCAGCTTGCCGAGTTTCTCGGCTGCCGCAAAGTCGAGTTGCTGAACCATGCGGCCGATTTCGAGGAATTAATCCGTCGACAGCTTATTCGCCGACGGCGTAGCGGATCGGCCGAACCGGATACCTATCGCATCCCGAAAATGGTACTCGAAGCGTTGCAGGCCGGAAAGATATTCACTCCGCCCCCAATCTGCGGCCTTACGATCGACCAATTTTTCGTGCGACTGGGGAAATTAATCAGCTACACATCCCAACAGGAGATGTCACAAACGGAACTCGCCGAAGAGTTGCAACAATTAATCGACCGAAACCAGCAGTTGGAATTTTGCTGCCGTTTTCGGGAAATTGCACAGTCTCTCCATATTTGGGATACGCTTGTCTTTGCACAATGCTGCAATCTCTATGTAAATAATCGGGACGACCATATCGGCTGGCATGATATAGAGGTACTTTTTGATGACGAATGGGCTGCACGTTGCGAGAAAGACGCGTTGCTGGCCCGTTATAGCGAGCTGTTCGACCTAAACATCCTGGAAAATGCCCCGGACAGCGGCATGTTCGGCAACCGCGAAGCGTTCCGCCTGACCGACAAAGCGAAAATAACTCTCTTTTCCGAAATCCTGATCCAATTACAGTCTCCGCGCAGCCGGAAAGAGTTGATTATAGCTTCCAGCCTTACTCCGAAAAAACTCTGGTTCAATCCCGGGGAGCAGGCGAAAATCGATCGGCTGGGACTTTTACTCGAAGCAGAGCGGTTCAATGCCGTCAGGCAGCGGCTATGGCAAAACGGTATGCGTCAGGGTTTCGCCTGTCTGTTTTACGGTTCGCCCGGCACGGGGAAAACCGAGTCGGTTTATCAATTAGCACGGCAAAGCGGCCGGGATATTATGCAGGTCGATATTTCGGAAACAAAAAGCATGTGGTTTGGCGAAAGCGAGAAACGCCTCAAAGAGATTTTCGACCGCTATCGCGGCTATGTGCGCGACTGCGACCCAGCTCCGATTCTGTTGTTCAACGAAGCGGATGCTGTATTGGGCCGCCGACGTACGACGACGGGCGGCTCTCTCGACCAAACCGAAAATGCAATGCAGAATATCCTATTGCAGGAGATCGAACGACTCGACGGCATCCTGATCGCTACCACCAATTTGACACAAAACCTTGACCAGGCTTTCGAGCGCCGATTCCTCTATAAAATCAAATTTTGTCGCCCGACGTTCGAGACCCGTCGTGCTATCTGGCAAACGATGTTGCCGTCGTTAAAGATCACCGAAGTCGAAGAACTGTCCCGCATGTTCGACTTGAGCGGCGGTCAGATCGAAAACGTCATCCGTAAATACACTGCCGATTATCTTCTCACCATGGAACCGAATGCCGAACAAGATGCGTCTTTACTGGACAATCTCTACCTTTATTGTCGAGAGGAGTTGCACTATGATTCCGAATCCCGAAAAAGAATCGGGTATTGATTTATTTAGTATATTTGCAATATGGGTTCTTTTTCAAGTTGAAATACTGAGCAATACGGCGCAGAAGATCAGTGAGCAACTCGTTAACCGTCATAAATAGAAAATCCTTACAACTCGCTGATTAGCTTGCTGCAAGGATTTAATCGTCTGTTTTTGAGCGGAAAACGAGACTCGAACTCGCGACCCCAACCTTGGCAAGGTTGCGCTCTCAAGCCCCCAAAACGCTACGCGTTTAGGGGTAACCAACTGAGCTATTTCCTTTTACGACGATTTTTTCGAATGTGTTTCACCTCGTTTTTCGCATTGGTTAAACGGATGGTTAAACATTTACGTCTGTCTGCTGGTTTGTAAATGATTGTTAATTAGAGAATTGTTTAACGGGCTAAATAAATTCTGTAACACGTTCTTTCTTGTTATTCATTGGCATAGTGAGTTTATGGTTTTCAAATAAAAACCTCCCGACCCCAAAGGCCGAAAGGTCGTATCGTGTCTTACACAGATAATTGCTTAACTATAACTCCACCGAACGCTACTTTGCAAACTGCATCAGATAGTTTCCACAGAATCCCGCTAACGGGAATTTCACCACCTCATTCCGTCCGTCGGGTGTGGTGTATTGGAATAGGATTGTATCGGCTTTCACGTGGTAGTCGAACAAATTCACCTTTTTGCCCGTTCCCTCGATTTGCGCCTCGTTAGCCGTCATTGTACCGATTATTCCGTCCATTTCGTTAAGTTCGCACTTTCATCCGAAGATGTATTGTCGATTCTTTGTAAGGATAATTTCGACGGGCTTTGTTATGTCTGCCATATTAGGGGCAAACAAGTAGATAAATGTTTCGGGAAATATTTCGTCTTTGGGTTTTCCTACAAGCAGGACTATTCCCTCTGCTTGGCTCCATTTAACCGCCTTTTGGATTATCTGTTTATCCTCTCATGCGTCGGTCTTTCATTCTGTTTTAGGTTGTTTGTATCTGTTCATTTTAGCTAAAATTTAATTGTTATTTATCTTTATAAAGATAAGATTATTAGTGGAATAAACAAAATGAAAAAGTGACAAACTCTGCAAAAGGGTCTTATAGACTAACCTTTTCACAAAGTCTGTCACTCGGATATGGAGAAAGCAAATTTGCGCAAACGGAATAATATAGACCGTCTTTTCGGAGTCTGTCCTCTTTCTGAATAAAATGCTAATAGTAGATTATATCATAGGTCGTAACTTCATCGTTTTCACCTGTGGCAAACCATGTTTCTATTATTTGGGAAATATAACCGTCAGTATTAAATTTGTATGAATATCGGTGTCCCTCGGTGTATTGTGAAGATTTATTAGTAGTTCCAACTTCTTCGATAAGATTAGCAGATTGTTTTCCTAAAAAGAGCCTATCAAGGCAGGGAATGATGGTATTACCACCAATGCCTTGTGAAAAATCAATATTGCATTTCGGAGTTTTTAGAGAGGTATATGTTTGTATGTACTTGTATTCAGAGGATGGATCGACCGTACTCGATTCAATCAATCGATTTCCATCGTTCCAACGGTATGTGTAAATTTCATATTCGCTGTACTTTCCTGAAATTAGTCCGTTAGCTCCATCGTATTTGAATGTATAGGTATCGCCATCAGAGGAAGAACCAGAGATAGCATATCCTGCATTATTTAATTGCATGGTTGCAAAAGGAGTGGAATTAGCTGTAATGTTTACGGCATTTCCATCATATGTGAATGAACACGAGCCATATTTTGAAATTCGATGTTGTTGGTCGTACTCGAATGATTCAATTTCTCCCTGACTGCTTCTAATTTCTTTTACATAGCGCATTTCAGTTAGGGGGTTGCCACCACCCTCATCATCATCAGAACATGCCGAGAAAGAAACTACCGCAAACATAGCGGTCACAATAAGAAACAACTTTTTCATAGTTGCAATAAGTTTAGGTTGTCGCCCCAGCACCAACGCGACGGTTAATTTTTGGATTTAATTAAACAGAAAAGCGTGGAACTGCAATCTCTGATATTCGAGAAGTCGAATAAAGTCGAAAATGAAAAAAAGAGCTAAACAAATGCAAATATAACCTCTAATATTCAATACTTTATGCGGTATCAGATTCGGGAATGACTTTTTAATTTGTCTTAATTCGTTGCAAGTTTCCTCGGGATATATGGGAACATATTCGGGAATTTATTTACCTTTGTCATGTAATCAAAAAGGCATAACAAATGAAAATTTCCGTCTATCTGAAAAAATGTTCCGCGACCACTTCAAACATCTGCTTCCGGGTACGGGAGAAGAACGTGGACATCAAAGTGGTTTCCCCCATCGCGGTCCATGACAAGTATTGGGATGCCGATACCTTATGTTACAGGCGAACGACTGCCGTGACGGCCATTGAACAGAAACGGGTACCCGAACAGATCGCCGCCATCATCGAGAGAGCGGAAAAGACCTTCTCCGAGAAGGCTGACGGCAAGTGGATGAAACAGGTCATCGAGGATGTCCTACATCCCGCGCGGGCTTTCGAGCGTGATCACCCGAACCTTCTCCACCGCATCCACGAGTACCTGGAAAAATATGACGGCGCGGAAAGGACCAAGGAGCACATCGTCCGCTTCGAGCGAACGATGACCAGGTATCACGAGTACCGGCGTGATTTATTGGGCGATACTGACTTCACGCTCTTCGTTGAAACTGTCACCCTGGGGCAGATGAACGACTTCAGGGAGTACGTCACCAACGAGTACCTGCTCCGCCAGGAGTATCCTGACTTTTATACTCCCCGTATGCTCATTAATCACAAGCCCAAGCCTCTATCCAACACGACCGTCATCAATATCATGAACCTTTTTTGCACGTTCCTGCACTGGTGCAAGAGAATGAAGTATTCCGACAACGAAGTCTATGCAGTTTATGGCTGCAAGGAGCCGACCTACGGCGACCCGTTCTACCTCACATCGGAAGAGAGGAATGTCCTGTACGACGCAGACCTGAGCGACTGCCCGAAACTGGCTGTCATCCGGGACATTTTCGTGTTCCACTGTTATGTCGGTTGCCGTGTCGGTGATCTCTACAGGATGACCAAGGAGAACATCAAGGACGGTTTTCTGGAGTATATGCCTCAAAAGACAAAGAAGTGCCAGGCGAAAACCGTCAGGGTCCCATTGCATGAAAAGGCGGTCAGAATACTGGAACGCTATAGCGGGAATACCGGCAAGCTGCTTCCCTTCAAGCCCATCAACACTTACAATTTGGGTATACGGGAACTGCTGAAACATTGTGGCATTGACCGCATGGTCACTATTCTTGACACGCACGGCTACAACACCGTACAGAAGCCCTTGTACGAGGTGGCCAGCAGCCACACGGCACGCAAGACCTTTGTAGGTAACCTGTACCGGCAGGTTCCGGACCCCAACCTGATAGCCTCCATGTCAGGCCACGTGGAAGGCAGCAGGGCCTTCCGGCGTTACCGGACGATAGATGATGACATGAAACGAAAACTTGTTGAAATGATAAACTAAGGAGGATATATACATGAAAGTAACAGCATTTATCAGAAAGACATCGGCGAAAAACAACGTGACAGATCTTGCCCGGGTCTATTTCCGTGTCCGGGATATCGGTGGTGTGGACATAAAGGCCGCGAGCGAGCTGTCCATCAACCCGAACCATTGGAGTCCGGAGAGGCAAGGCTACAAACCACGTGTGGCTCTTGTCTCGGAAGAGAAGAAGAACGCTTTCGACAGGGATATCCAGCAAATCACCCACCTGATCACCAGGGAATACAGCCGTGGAGTTGACGGGAACTGGCTCAAGGGGCTGATAGAAGAATACCATCACCCCAACATCAATGCAAGGGGCGGCAACAAGGCAGAGGAATACCTGTTGTCATACCAGATACAAAAATATGTTGACGAGACCCCACTCGCGTTCGAGAGCCGGAAACATCATCTTGACAATCTCAACAAGGTACTCCGTTACGAGCGTTTCCGCCATGAGGTCATGCACCAGAGGGGCTTCCATCTTTGCATTGACTCCATCACGGCAGATGACATAAGGGATTTCAAATTCTGGCTGCAGGAAGAGCACAAGTATGTTGACATGTATCCCGTGTTTTACCAGAACGAGGTCCGCCGCAATGTCGAGCAGGTACGTTCCGAGAACAGCATGTCGGGAAGCCTGTACCGCATACGCACCGTCATCAAATGGTGCATCAAGCGTGGCCTTACACGAAATAACCCTTTCGACCAATACCAGATCGCGCAGCCCATGTACGGTGACCCATTCTACCTGACACTTGAAGAACGTGACAAGGTATATTATGCCGACTTAAGCGGCATGGGTGCCAGCTATCCGGTCTATCGTGACATCTTCATGTTCCAGTGCCTGATCGGTTGCCGTGTCAGTGACTTGAACAGGCTGACCAAGGCGAATATTGTGGACGGTTGCGTGGAGTACATCCCCCAGAAAACCAAGCTGGAGCACGCAGGCACGGTACGGGTCCCGCTTAACCAAAAGGCCTTGGATATACTGGAAAGATACAAGGACCTGGAAGAAGCGCTGCTCCCGAGATTCTCGCATTTCGGCTACAACAAGAAAATAAAGGAGATTCTCAAATACGTGGGAATCGACCGCATGGTCAGGGTGCTCGACCCGAAGACGCGCGAGGATGTGGCAAGACCATTGTACGAGGTGGCCACCACCCACACGGCGAGGAAGACCTTCATCGGAAACCTGTACAAGCAGGTCAAGGACCCGAACCTGATTGCCTCCATGTCCGGACACTCTGAAGGTAGCCGTGCCTTTGCCCGGTACCGCAAGATAGACGATGAAATGAAGAAGGAGCTGGTAAATCTTCTGGATTGACCGTTCCTTTTTTCCACCTATCCTTTTATATCCACCGATAATGCAATATGAATATGGACGAGCAGAAGTTGAC
>ERZ1673730.833-NODE-833-length-30918-cov-16.061919_pt1 | contig 30918 bp, 26 predicted proteins | sample MGYA00580200_ERZ1673730 | MGnify/ENA primary metagenome ERZ1673730 (study PRJEB41218, sample SAMN15661761) | gut metagenome | host: Homo sapiens | place: Canada: London | collected 2015-08-20/2019-03-30 | study: EMG produced TPA metagenomics assembly of...
GGCTTTTTGACGTAATCGCCGGGCTTATCGCTGAACAGGCCGTACACCCAGACGCACAGCTGGTTCTTGGGCTGATCCTTGAACTGCTGCTGACGGTTCAGCGTCCAGCTGAGCAGCCAGCTGGAGTCCTTGACGGTGACGATGCCGCCGGTGACGGTGTGGCCGCTGAAGGGGTCGCGCTTGCAGATCTTGCGGATATACTGGGGGATCTTGTCGTCCAGTGTGGTGATGGTAGCGCTTTCCCAGTTGCTCAGCTCCGGCTCGGAGCAGAACTTTTCCGGGTGACCGAAGGAGGGATCCTGTGCGGCGATCTTCTTCCACAGATCCCAGCCGTTGCCGGGCTGGATGGTGGGGTCGAAACCGGTGGCCTTATTCTGTGCGCCCACGGTGCAGCTTTCCACGCAGCCGCCGTTGGTGATGAACAGCAGATCGTTCTCGGTCAGGTCGATGTTAGAAGTCTCGCCCGCGTGCTCCACGGTGACAGAGCTTGCCAGCTTGCGGCCGTTCTGGATATCGAACTTGACATCGGTGACCTTGGTGTTGTAGTGGAACTGCACGCCAAAGCTTTCCAAATAGCGCACCATGGGCAGGATGATGGACTCGTACTGGTTATAGCGGGTAAAGCGCAGGGCGGTAAAGTCCGGCAGACCGCCGATGTGGTGGATATAGCGCTTGAGGTACAGCTTCATTTCCAAAGCGCTGTGCCAGTTCTCGAAGGCGAACATGGTGCGCCAGTACATCCAGAAGTTGGTGTTGAGCACCTCGTCATCGAAGAAATCGGTGATCTTCTTATCCTGCAGCTGCTCGTCCGGGGTGAAGAACAGCTTCATGATCTCCATGGCGCCCTTATCGGACAGGCCGAACTTGCCATCGGTGTGGGCATCCTCGCCGCGGTTGACGGTGGCACGGCACAAGGAGAAGTTGGGGTCCTCCTTGTTCAGCCAGTAATACTCGTCCAGCACGCTGGCACCCTCGGTCTCCAGAGACGGGATGGAGTGCAGCAGATCCCACATGACCTCGAAGTGGTTGTCCATCTCGCGGCCGCCACGCATCACATAACCGATATCGTACTTGTAGCCATCGCAGGCACCGCCTGCCAGTGCGTTCTTTTCAAACACATGGACGTGCTCGCCCTTCATCTGACCGTCACGCACCAGATAGCAGGCAGCGGTCAGGGCTGCCAGACCGGAGCCGATGATATAAGCGGATTTATGATCCACGCCCTCCGGCTTTTTGGGGGTTGCAAAAGCTTCGTAGTTGCCACTGGAATAGTACATAAAAAAGCCTCCCTGCTTCAGCGTTTTATTTTCACAGCCTTCGTCGTGCTGCTCTCTATGGCAACAGTATACCCCGCAAAGTGAACTTGAACAACAAACAAACTTTGCCCGGTGTATAGATTTTTTACATCCGCCCTTATTTGCTGGAAATGCGTACAAATTGTGACATAAAAGCGATATGCAAAATCTTTCAGCTTAGTCGTTGCCTTGCTCTTGCCATTTTCAGCGGGCTCGCCCTCTCAGTCATCGCTGCGCGATGCCAGCTCCCCCAAAGTGGGAGCCCTTGGCAGTCCACGCAAAGTTCATCTCTTTGCCAAGGCCTCTCCCTTTGGGAGAGGTGGATTTGCGAAGCAAAGACGGAGAGGGCGAGGATGCTCCCCATGTACAACAAGAGAGAGCCGCCGCACAAAGGTCTGTGCAGCGGCTCTCTATCGGTTTTAGTTCATCTCTTCCAGAGCCTTTTTCAGGTTCTTGGCGATCTGGTCCGGGCAGCTGGTGCTGCGGAAGCCGCACAGCGTACCATCCAGACGGGCAATGGCGTCCTCTGCCTTCATGCCGGTGAGCAGCTGGCAGATGCCTTTCAGGTTGCCGTTGCAGCCGCCGATGACCTCGATGGATGCAATGGTGTGGTCATCGTTCAGCACAAAGTTGGTCTGCTTGGAGCAGGTGCCCTTGTTCGGGAAGGAAAATTCCTTGCTCATGGTCTTTACGTCCTCTCTCTTTTACGTTTTTCGGCGATGGCGCGCAGCTGCGCTGCGGCTTCGTCCGGTGCGGTACAGGTACCGATGGGGTGGGGGTGCTTGTGGTTGCGGCCATGGAAGTCCGTGCCCGCAGTGGCAACAAGGCCGTACTGCTTGCACAGGGCAAGGCACTCGGCGCTGTCCTCCGGGCTGTTGCTGGGGTGGTACACCTCTATGCCGTCCACTGCGCCCTCTGCCGCCAGCTCGCGCAGCAGGGGCATACTTTTGTACACCGTGGGGTGGGCAAACACCACCGCGCCGCCGCTGGCTTTAGCGGTAGCCAGTACCTGCCGCACCGGCAGATACTCCGGCGAGTGCAGTACGATGCCCCGGGGGTTCCACCCGAACAGCTTGTGGTAGGTCTCGCCGTAGATGCTGCCATCGGTCAGGCCCAGCAGTTCCAGCGCCTGCATCAGCCCGCTTTTGAACAGCACCCCGCTGGCCTTTGTGGTCTCCCATGCAAGGTCGGTGGTAAACTGCGGGTACAGCTGCTCCAGCTCCTTTGCGCTCTGCAAAGCGCAGGCGTTGCGGCGCTCCTTCATAATGGCGCAGTGCTCCCGCAGCGCCGGGCAGTCCACGTCCGGGTAGTAGCACAGCAGGTGCACCCGGTGCTGGCGCTCAAAGTCGTAGCCGGTCAGCTCCACGGCGGGGATCAGCTCTACCCCGTCCTGCCCGGTGTGGGCATAGGCGTACTGGGCGCTGAGCAGGGTGTCGTGGTCCGAAAGGGCGATGGCGTGCAGCCCGGTGCGGGCGGCGATGGACGCCAGCCGCTCGATGGGCACAGCACCGTCGGAGCAGGTGGAATGGATATGCAGGTCACAGGACATAGCGGGTTACTTCCTTAGTGCTTATAGAAATTGATCAGGCAGCCGTCGGCCAGGATCTGGCGCTCGTCGGTGGTGAGCGGAGCCATGTACAGCTCAAACTCCTTGACGGTATCGCCCAGAACATAGGCCTTGATGTTCTGCAGGTCGCCCTTGAGTGCTTCCCGCACATTGGGGATGAGCACATAGTCCCCCAGACCAAAGGGGGTGGCGCCTGCCAGCTGCAGGGGCAGCATGCCCCAGTTGATGAGGTTGGAGCGGTAACGCTTGGTGGCGTACTCGGTTACGATATTGGCACCGGCACCCAGCACACGCTGGCAGCTGGCGGCCTGCTCACGGGCAGAGCCGTCGCCGGGCTTGACCGCAAAGATGGTAGAGGCGATCTGGATATCGTTCCAGCTCAGCTGTTCGCAGCCGGGCACGGCGTTCACCTTTGCCAGCAGGGCGGCGTCCCCTGCACCGGCGCGGCGGGCAGCTTCCTCGGCCTGCACGGCCTTGGCGCGACTCACATACTCCGGATCCTTGCGGCTGAGGGTGAACTCAGCCAGACCCAGCGGATTGGAACGGTAAGAGGACGTCTCGCCGGAGGGGATCAGCTCGTCGGTGGTGGTGACGGGGTCGGTGATATAAGAAACCACCTTCAGCAGCAGGTTGTCGCCCAGTGGTGCGATTTCCGGCCAGTCCTTGATGTTGGGGCCAAACTTGAGCAGGGCATCGTAATCGCCTTTGCCGAAGCCCTGATACACGCGGGTGTCGTAGCTGGAAGCATCGTACTGGTACTCCGGCACGGTGGGATCATAATCAATGTCGGTGGCGGGGGTCAGGATGCCGCCGTTTGCGGTGGTGGCTGCAATGCTGCGGGCATCCATCAGTGCCACACCGGCCAGCTGGCCGCTGCCGGGCTTGGAGCCCTCGCGGCTGGGGAAGTTGCGGGTGGTGTGACGGATGGACAGTGCACCGTTGGCGGGCACATCGCCTGCGCCGAAGCAGGGGCCGCAGAAGGCGGTGCGGATGGTAGCGCCGCTGGCCATCAGCTCGCCGATGACGCCGGTGCGCACCAGTTCCATCATGATGGGCTGACTGCCGGGGTAAACGCTCAAGGCGTAGTCGCCGCAGCCGCCGGTATGACCCTTGAGGATGGAAGCAGCCTCGTAGATGCTGTCGTACAGACCGCCTGCGCAGCCTGCAATAACGCCCTGATCCACACGCAGCTTGCCGTTCTCGATCTTGCTGCACAGATCCAGCTGCACATCCTTGCGGCCGATCAGCTTCTGCACATCCTGCTCGCAGGCGTGGAGGATATCCTCCAGGTTTGCGTTCAGCTCCTCAATGGTAAAGGCGTTGGAGGGGTGCATGGGCAGGGCGATCATGGGACGGATGGCAGAAAGATCCACCTCCACCACGCCATCGTAGTAGGCAAGGTCTGCCGGTGCCAGCTTTTTATAGTCTGCTGCACGGCCGTGCACCGCCAAAAAACGCTGAGTGACTTCGTCGGTCTCCCAGATGGAGGACAGACAGGTGGTCTCGGTGGTCATGGCATCAATGGCGTTGCGGGTATCCTGCCGCAGGGAGGCAATGCCGGGGCCCACGAACTCCATGACCTTGTTTTTGACGTAGCCGCTCTTGAACAGCTTGCCCACAAGGGCAATGGCTACATCGTGGGGGCCGCAGCCCGCCGGCAGACTGCCGGTCAGGTAGATGGCCACCACACCCGGGCGGGCAACATCATAGGTGCGGCCCAGCAGCTGCTTTGCCAGCTCGCCGCCGCCCTCGCCGATAGCCATGGTGCCCAGTGCGCCGTAGCGGGTGTGGGAGTCCGAGCCAAGGATCATTTTGCCGCAGCCGGCAAAGTGCTCGCGCATATACTGGTGGATGACTGCCATGTGCGGGGGCACAAAGATACCGCCGTACTTTTTGGCAGCGGACAGGCCAAAGCGGTGGTCGTCCTCGTTGATGGTGCCGCCCACAGCGCACAGGCTGTTGTGGCAGTTGGTAAGCACATAAGGAATGGGGAACTTTTCCAGCCCGGAAGCACGGGCGGTCTGGATGATGCCCACAAAGGTGATGTCATGGCTTGCCATGGCATCAAACTTGATCTTCAGGTTCTCGGCATCGCCGCTGGTGTTGTGTGCCTGCATAATATTGTAGGCCATGGTACCGGTCTTAGCCGCGGCAACGGCAGCGGCATCAAAGCCCTTTGCTGCCAGTGCTGCGGGTGCATTGCCATCTGCGGGCACCCACTCTCCGCGCGCATAGTACGCACCGCCGGTGCTGCATTTGATCATATCCAACATCTCGATTCGCCTCTCTTTTTGTATTTTCCCGCCCGCCGCAATTGCGGGCATTGCCCCGGCAGTGCGGCTATTCATCCCGAAAACAGCCGTCCCCTTAGCCTTCACCCCTTGGGGGAAGGTGGCGCACAGCACCGGATGAGGGGTATTTCTTGGCAACAGCACCCTCATCAGTCGCCTGCGGCGACAGCTTTTCAAAGACTTATAACCCCTGCCCTGTTACGGCAAAAGCCGTATTTAATTTTTATTATAGCATGAAAGGGCGAAAAGAAAAAGCATTTTTTATGAACCCTTACTGCACCTTTGCGGCGGCTTCCTGCTGCTTTTCCTTTTGCAGTCTGCGGAACACCACAAAATAGGCCGGGATCAGGAAGAAGCAGGCAAAGAGCCATGCCACCGGGCTTGCGATGCAGGCGGCAAAGTAGCCCCACAGCGGCACGAACCAGAAGCCCACCATGGCGCGGGCGATCATCTCAGCCACACCGGCAAACATGGCAAGGCCGGAGTGCCCCAGACCCTGAATGGTGTAGCGGTAGATGATAAGCACTGCCAGCGGGATGTAGAACACGCTGTTCCAGAATATGAAGTCCTGCGCATTGGCCATAATGGCGGTCTCGCCTGCGTCCAAAAACAGGCCGATCAGGGGCTTGTCCAGCACGCGCAGGATGAGGAAAGAGGCCACGCTGTACACGCAGCCGATGCCCAGTGCGGTGTTCACGCCGCGGTTCACGCGGCCCAGATCCTTCGCGCCCATATTCTGGCTGGTGTAGGTGGTCATGGCGGTGCCGATGCTCTCCAGCGGCACGCTGAGGAACTGCGCAGCCTTGCCGCCGGCGGTCTGCGCGGCTACGATATCGCTGCCCAGACCGTTCACCGCGCCCTGCAGCACCACGCTGCCGATGGCAGTAATACTGCACTGCAGACCCATGGGGAGGCCCATGGCGCAAAGCTTTGCGCAGTGCGGAGCGCTGATGCGCCCTTCTTCCTTATTCCAGCGCAGTTCCGGGTAGTGGCGCATGATGTAAATAAGGCTGCCGATGCCTGCCACAGCCTGACTGAACACGGTGGCAAAAGCCGCGCCGAACACGCCCATGTTGAACAGGATGATGCAGGCAAGGTCCAGCCCGATGTTCAGCACGCTGGCCACCAGCAGGAAATACAGCGGGCGCTTGCTGTCGCCCAGTGCACGCATCAGGGCGCTGGTCACATTATAAAGCAGCGTGAAGGGGATGCCTGCAAAAATGGTGCGGATATAGATATCCGCAAGGTCGATGATATCGGCCGGGGTGTTCGTCCACACCAGCACCAGATGGGTCATTGCCACCGTAACGATGGTAAGCACCGTGGCAAAGGCGATGGACAGCCACACGGTATTGGCGGTGTAGCGGCGCATCTCGTGGTGGTCGTGGGCACCGAAGGTCCATGAGATGGGGATGGAAAAGCCGCAGGCAATGCCGTTGACAAAGCCCAGCACCAGATAGTTCAAACCGCCCACGCTGCCTACCGCCGCCAGCGCTTCCACGCCCACGAACCGCCCGACGATGATGGTATCGGCCAGATTGTAGAACTGTTGGAACAGGCTGCCCAGCATCAGCGGCACAGCAAAGGCAAGCAGCAGCTTCAGCGGACTGCCCTGCGTCATATCTTTGGTCATGGAAATATACCTCCTGCCCACACAAAAAAGATGGATGTTCGCATTTTTGCCGTGAAAAACGCCCTGCCGGAAAAGCGGCAGGACGTTGTAAGGATTCATGAGTGGTATTATAGCGGAGCAGCGCCGGTTTTACAAGACTTGGTTTGCATCAACATTTCCATTTTTTTGCCCAAAGAATTGGTGATTTTGCTCATTCCGCGTAGTGTGCCAGAAACTGTTTGGTGCGCTGTTCGCGCGGGTGGTCGATCAGCTGCTTTGCAGGACCTTCTTCCACCACCACACCGCCGTCCATAAACAGGATGCGGTCGGCCACATCCCGGGCAAAGTGCATCTCGTGGGTCACGATGATCATGGTGGTCTTGCGGTCGGCCAGCTCCCGCAGCACCCGCAGCACCTCGCCGGTCAGCTCCGGGTCAAGGGCGCTGGTGGGCTCGTCAAAGCAGAGGATGTCCGGGTGCAGCGCCAGCGCACGGGCAATGGCCACCCGCTGCTGCTGCCCGCCGGAAAGCTGGTGCGGGTAGTGGTCTGCCCGCTCCGAAAGCCCCATCTGCGCCAGCAGTTCCCGCGCCTGCTGTTCCAGCTGGGCGTGCACCGCCTTTTTGTTGGCGCGGTAGTCCGGGCGCTCCTTTGCCAGCAGCTCCCCTGCCAGCATCACGTTCTGCAGCGCCGTATACTGCGGGAAGAGGTTAAAGTTCTGGAACACCAGCCCGAAGTGCAGCCGCTTTTTGCGGATCTCGCTCTCCCGCTGGGTAGCGGGGTCGGCGGCGTCCCACATGGTCTCGCCGTTCACCCGGATGCAGCCGGTGTCCGGCCGCTCCAGAAAGTTCAGGCAGCGCAGCAGGGTGGTCTTGCCGGAGCCGGACGAGCCGATGATGGCCAGTGCCTCGCCCTGCTCTAAGGTAAGGGAAATGTCCTTTAAGACCTTTGTATCTCCGAAATTTTTGCCAATGCCGGAGGCTTCCAGTAATGCCATATTCTTAAAACCCTCCTCAGCAGCGGAAATAATCCAGTTTCTTTTCAGCCCAGTTGAACAACAGGGTGAGCGCGCCTACAAACACAAGGAAGAACAGCGCCGTGGAGAACAGCGGCCAGATCAAGCCCTTTGCGCTGTACTCCTTGGCCATCATGATGATCTCCTTGTTGGCGATGGTGTTTGCCAGCGAGGTGTCCTTGACAAGGGTGATGATCTCGTTGCCCATGGGCGGCAGGATGCGCTTGACCACCTGCAAAAGGGTGACCTTAAAAAAGATCTGCGTGCGGGTCATGCCCAGCACCTGCCCGGCCTCGGTCTGCCCTTTAGGCACCGCCTCGATGCCGCCTCGGTAGATCTCGGAAAAATAGCAGGCGTAGTTGATGGCAAAGGCCACCACCGCCGCCACCATGCGCCCGCCGGAGCCGGAGGGCCACGGATTATTCATGCCCAGCAGGCCGGGGCCCAGATAAATGACGATGATCTGCAGCATCAGCGGCGTACCGCGGATGACCCAGACAAAGGTCTTTACCGCACCGGACAGCAGCCTGCACCGGCTCATGGAGCCAAAGGCCACCACCAGCCCCAGCGGCAGCGCAAACAGCAGCGTAAGGGCAAACAACTCACAGTTGAGCAGAAACGCGCCGGAAAGGCGCCCAAGGATCACAGACACAAAAACACACCCATCTATCGTTTTGTTTTACGCCCGGCTCAGTCGGCCAGCGCCAGCTCGTACTTCTCGGCCAGTGCCTGTATGGTGCCGTCAGCCTTCAGCTCGTCAAAGGCGGCGTCCACTGCGGCGGCGGCATCGCTGCCCTTGCGGAAGGCCACGCCGTACTCCTCGGCGTTCAGCTCGTCCACAATCTTCAGACCGGCGTAGTCGGTGCCCTCCCCGATCATGGCGTTGGCAAGGGTCAGGTCCAGCACAGCGGCATCTGCCGTACCGGCAGCCACTTCCATCAGGCAGTCGGTCTGCACGCTCTTGGAAACATAATCGGCCTTGGCAAGGTTCTCGTCGCCCTGAATGGCAGCTTCGCCGGCAGAACCGGCCTCGGCCACCACGGTCTTACCGGCAAGGTCGGCGGTGGAGGTGTAAGCGGTGCCCTCCTTGACCACCACGACCTGTGCGTTCTTGGCGTAAGCCTTGGTGGTGGCGGTGTTGGCCATGATATCCTCGGTCAGGGTCATGCCGTTCCAGATGCAGTCGATGCTCTTGGCGTCCAGCTCCACCACCTTGGTGTCCCAGTTGATCTCCACGAACTCCGGCTCTACGCCCAGCTTTGCGCACACAGCGGTGGCAAGTTCGGTATCAAAGCCGGTAAAGTTGCCGTCGGCGTCGGTGTAGTTCATGGGCTCGTACACGGTATAGCCGATGACCATTTTGCCCTTGCCCTTGATGTAGTCCAGATCGCTGCCCGCTGCGGAAGAAGTCGAACCGGCTGCGCTGCCGGAAGCAGATGCCGCAGCAGAGGTGGATGCACTGCCGCCGCAGGCTGCAAGGCTCAGTGCCAGAGCACCGGCCAGAAATGCACTTGCAATACGCTTGAGTTTCATATCTTTTTCCTCCCATGGGGGACGTTCTGCGTCCCGCTTCCCTCTCGATTTACCATTTTACCATGCTAAAGTGGTAAACTGTGGTTATAGAATAGCGCGTTTGTCGCCGTTTTGCAAGAGGAAACCTTTATTTTTTGCACAATGCACTGCTTTGCCCCGCCTGTAAGCCCGCTTTTTGTGGAAAAGTGTGCACATACTCCTTCCGGCTTTGCGCCTGAGGGGGTATCCATAAAAAAATCCCCCCGCACTTTTTGTGCAGAGGGACATCCTGTTTTTATGATTACTGCTCCGCCATGGCCTTCAGCGCCGCTTTTTGCAGGTCGGTAACTGAGATGGTGCACAGCGCCTTCAGGTCGGCATCCGTGCCGTCTGCGGAGAGCTTGCCGATCTCCACGGCGTTTTTGCCCTTCAGATAGCCGCACCAGCCTGCGCTGTGCTCGTACCATTCCTTGCCTAACGCGCTTGCGCTGCGCATTCCGTAGCGGTCGCCCAGCTCGTTTTTGGTGTACACCGGCTCACGCGGGGCAGATACGGTGCCGTCCGCGCTGACGGTCAGCTCCGGCTCGGTCATATCGCCGATAGCGCTGGTCACCCGGGCGTTCTCGTCCATGGTCACCACCGCCAGCGTGACCTTAGCCTGCACCTGTGCGTCCTTGTCGTCTGTGCCCGCAAGCCCCTGCGGCATTTCGGCCACCTCTACGCCCAGCTTGACCGTATCGCCCCGGGCAGCGCCCAGCACCTGCGCGTTCTCGCAGGCGCGGACGACGGCATCCCGGTAGCGATCCACCGCGATGGTGCAGCCAGAGAGAAGGTCTGCATCTGTTGGCTTGCCGTCCGCATCCGTTTTCAGCTTCTTCACTTCCTCCGGGGTCTTGCCCTCAAGCCAACTGCCAAAGGCATCTGCCTGCTCTGCCCAGCCCTTTTTCAGGCCGGACACCTCTGCCAGTGGGTAGTCCTTGCCCTTCTGGCGCTTGGTGCGGGTGTCGGTGGGGGTGGTCACCTTGCCGGTGCTGTCCGCACTGACTGAAAGCTCCAGCTCGTCCAGTGTTACCCCGGCCAGCTTGCCGTCTGCATCCAGCAGCACGGCAGCCGCTACGGTGTGGATGTTGCCCGCACGGTCTGTGCCAGTCGCCTCGGTCAGGACCCCCAGCCCGGTGCGCCACGCCGCGCTTTGCGCCGCGCTGCTGCCCGCAGAGGTGCTGCCGCTCACAGAACCGGAGCTGCTGCCGGAGTTTCCCCCGCCGCAGCCGGTCAATGCCAGTGCTGCCGCCAGCGTGCAGCACAAAAACCAACGCGATGCCTGTTTCATATCGTCACATACGCTCCCTTTCCGTGCCTGCATTGCAGACGCAGGCTTTGGAGCTAGTGTGCCCTGCCGCGCGGGATTTTATGAGCAGACGCTTACATTAAAGGACTGAGCAGCCGCAGCACGCTGTCCAGCACCGTACCCACCAGACCGGTGCGGCAGTCCGCGCACTGCACCTCCCGGCACTGGTACAGGGTGCGGCGCACATCGTCCCGCAAAGCCAGCACCTGGCTGTTTTGCAGCAGCAGCACCCCGCACTCGAAGTGCAGAAACATACTGCGGTAGTCCATATTGATGCTGCCCACCACCGCCGCGCGGTCATCGCTGACGCAGCACTTTGCGTGGAGGAAGCCCGGGGTGTACTCGTAGATGCGCACCCCCGCCCGCAGCAGAGGCAGATAGTACGAGCGGCTCAGCCGGAACACCAGCTTTTTGTCCGGGATGCCCGGCAGCACCAGCCGCACATCCACCCCGCGCTTGGCGGCGTTGCGCAGCGCGTCCAGCATCTCCTCGCCGATGGCGAGATAGGGCGTATAAAAATAAACGTATTGCTGTGCTTGTGCCAGAATATCCAGATAGACCGTTTCTGCCACCGGCTCTTCGTCCAGCGGGCTGTCTGCGTAGGGCTGTACTACTCCATCGCTGGCGGGCAGCACCGCAAGCTGCGGACGGAAGGTGCTGTAATCCTGCTCAAAGGGACGGAAGGCGTTCCAGAAATCCAGAAACATTACGGTAAAGTTCCACACCGCAGCGCCCTCGATGCGCAGACCCGCGTCCTTCCAGTAGCCGAAGCGGGTGATCGCGTTGATATATTCATCGGCCAGATTGATGCCGCCGGTGTAGGCTACTTTGCCGTCTATCACCACGATCTTGCGGTGGTCGCGGTGGTTCATCACCAGCGAGAGCAGCGGCACCACCGGGTTAAAGGGAATGCAGCGGATATGCGCCCGCTCCATGCGCACCACAAAGTCCTTGGGCAGACCCAGCAGGCTGCCGAAGTCATCGTAGATCAGCCGCACGTCCACCCCCTGCGCCGCTTTGCGCCGCAGAACATCCTCTACGCCCTGCCACATCTTGCCCTGACTGATGATAAAAAACTCCAGAAAGATGCTCTTTTCCGCCTTTTCAAGGTCGGCCAGCAGTGCCGGGTACATGGCCTCACCGCAGGAAAAATACCGGGCGGTGGTGTTCTTCCATGCGGGATAGCAGCCGTACTGGGTCAGGTAGCGGCTCACGCCCCGGTTTTCATCGCACAGCCCGGCGGTCTGTCCGGGCTGCTGAGCGCGGTCTGCCCGGTGCGCCTGCTCCACCGCCTGCATTTTGCTGCGCAGACGGCGGGAGGGCCGCTTGTTGCCAAAGGCCAGATACAGTGCCCCGCCCAGCAGCGGCAACAGCCCGATGAGGGCGATCCAACCCACCTTATAGGCGCTGTTTTCATCCTTGCGCACCAGATACAAAATGATCAGCAGGCTTAACCCGTTGAGCACCCCGGTGACCCACACCCGCGCCGTACCGGTGGTGAGGGCGAAAAACACCCACGCCAGCCATGCAAGCTGCAGCGCCACCAGCACCACCGTAACCGTGATGCGGTTGAGGATGCGGTTGAAAAATTTGACGATCGGCAATCGGAACAGCATACCATCTCCCCTTTCCGTGTTAAGGTGTATCTGAAAACAAAGAAAATGACGAATATTTCGCAAGCACAAGCGGGATTTAAGGCAAATAGCCGCAGGAATCCTTTGTGGATTTCAAGGCTGTTTCACGCAAAATCCAGCTGTGTTTGTAGAAATAGACTAAATTTTCGACTTTTCAGATACACCCTAGCTTACCTCTATAATACGGTTAAGTATAACGCGGTTTTTCCCCCTTTGCAAGCTTTTGGTGTCGGGTACACCGGCGTGCCGGCCGCCTTTATTCCTTATAAAAAAGTTCACCGGAGCGTCCGCAGATGCCCCGGTGAACCAAGATTCTATTATATATTTTCCGCTCAGACGGTGGGGGCTTCGTTGTCCTCGTAGCCCACCATCAGGCCGCCGTGCTCCGCGTAGTAGCTGCACAGCGCGCCGCAGCTGCCTACCTCCACCTTGGCCTCCGGGAACACCGCATGGACCATGTGCTTCAGCCGCTCCGCAGCGGCAGCATTGCAGCAGTGGTCGATGTGCACCCGGCCGTTGGTCAGGCCGTGCGCCTTCATTTCCAGCACCATGCGCTCCAGTGCGCCGTGCTCGCCGCGGGTCTTGCAAAGAACCTCCAGATCACCGGCATCGCTGGCCTGCCCGATGACCCGGATGCCCAGCATCCGCGCCACAGCAGCCACAGCGGGCTTCACGCGGCCATTGCGGGCAAGGTTTGCCAGAGATTCCAACGCAAACAGCAGATGGGTGTGCTCATGGTACGCCCGGATCTCCTCGCACACGGTGTCAAAGGGCTTGCCGGCCTTGATCAGCGCCGCCAAACGCTCCACCAGCAGCCGGGACTCCGCACCAGTAGACAGGCTGTCCAGCACAAAGACCCGCGCGCCCTCGTGGCTCTGCTCGTATTCCTCGCCCGCCAGCAGTGCAGCGTTATAGGCACCGGACAGCGTACCGGTAATGGTTACAACATACACCTCGTCTGCGCCCTCGTAGGCGGTGAGCCAGTCCGAGATATTGGGGCAGGAGGTGCTGGTACGTCCCTTATAGGTGCGCAGCATCTCGGCCAGCGCGGGAGCATCCACCTCTGCGGTGTCCACATACTCCTGCTCGTCGGTCAGGATCTTCAGCGGCACACAGGCAAACCCTACATCGGGGAGCTCGTACACATTTGCAGAGGAATCTACAACGATTTTGCTTTTCATATTTTTCTCCATTTTCAAGCGGCGCACGCCGCAGTCATTCCTTTGTCCGTGACCATCATAGCAGTTTTTCAAAACCCTGTCAACTGTTTTCTCAAATTCTTTTACAAAGTTTTCATTGCCAGTTGACCAATTTTCCAAAATGCGGTATACTATTTCACAGGCAGATGTGCTTTTGCGGAAAGCAATTGCCCTGCCTTTGCGCAAAAACAACGTTCCTGCTTGCAAAAAGTGCAGGAGCATGAACGGAACAAGATACTATGAAAGCTGAAACCAAACTCCGCGTTGCGGCGTGTGCTGCGGGCTTTGCCCTGCCCCGGTACAACGATCTCCCCTCGGTAGGGCTGTATCTGGACCAGACGGTGCAGTTCGTCAACGGCTATTTCCGCAGCTTCTGCGGGGTGGAGCTGACCCCTTCTATGGTAAGCAACTACGTCAAAAAAGGGGTGGTGGATCACCCCATCCGCAAAAAATACACCCGGGACCAGATCGCATCCCTGATGTACATTGCAGTCTCCAAGACGGTGCTCTCGATCGAAAACATCGACACCCTGTTCAAAATGCAGCGGGAGCACTGCTCCGCCGGGACAGCCTACGATATCTTCTGCGAGGAGTTAGAGACTAGTCTTTCCGTGGTGTTCGGCGGCAAGACAGCCCAGCCGGAGGCCACGCTCAACGACGAGCGTCTGCTGCTGCGCAGCACCATTTTTGCCGCGGTCAACAAAATATATCTGGACTGCTGCTTTGATGCCTTGCGGCAGGAGCAGGCTCTGTGGTCGGATATCCTGCCGGATCTGGCGTAACAGAATAGCAGGTATAGCAGATATAGCAAAAGCCACCTGAAAAACGTAAGTTTTCAGGTGGCTTTTATGTTGGTGGAGGCGATGGGAGTCGAACCCATGTCCGAAAAGAGCTCAGCGTAGGTATCTCCGGGTGCAGGCGATCTACAACATTCCCGCCGCGCCACGCCGATCGTCAGGCTAGCGCTTTGGTAGCTTCATGAGTTCCTGCCGGTCCGCAAAGCTTAGGTCCGTTCAGGTGCTGTGTCTAAAGGACGCCCCGACCCCACACGACACAAGAGTGGGCGGAACGCGCAGCACTCAGGCTGCGAGCAACTGATAATTATTGTTGTCAGTTAATTTTTTTGGAGGAGTTATAGAGCAGTTCCCCCGCTGCTACCCGCTGCCCAGACCTCGCTCCCCCCGTCGAAACCTTTACGCCCCCCTATAAAGCACATCTTGCGATGTGCGGAAAGCTTGGTTTTCTGCGGTGAGCCGCAGTCTGCAATTGGAATGCTTAATAGTACTTGCCGTTGGACTTCACAGCCCGGTCAATGGAGCGCTTTGCATCGCGCTGGGCGGCATCGGCACGCTTGTCGTACAGCTTTTTGCCCTTGCACAAGCCCACTTCCATTTTTACGAGGCCATGCTTAAAATAAAGCGAGAGCGGCACCAGCGTATAGCCCTGCAGCTTGCACTGCTGGTGCAGACGCCGGATCTCACTTTTGTGCGCCAGAAGCCGCCGGACGCGCATAGGGTCCTGATTGAACAGGTTGCCGTGGTCGTAGGGACTGATGTGCATTCCCTTTACCAGCAGCTCGCCGTTTTCAATATCTACCCAGCTGTCCTTCAGGTTGACCCCGCCGGCCCGCAGGCTTTTCACCTCGGTGCCTTTGAGTTCCACACCGGTCTCCAGCGCTTCCAGAACAAAATACTCGTGGCGCGCTTCGCGGTTGGTGGCGATGCTCTTGGTCGCCGGGCGCTCCTTTGTGGGTGCCATGCTGCGCGCCTCCTTTCTCCGTTCCGTTTGTTGTTTCAGTATACCATTTTTTTGCGGTAATGCAAGGGCTGTTTCTGACAGAATTGTAAATTTTTACGAGTTTACAGCTCTCCCCGGCCGGAAAGTGCCCGGTACAGGGTGGTCTCGTCGGCGTATTCCAAGCTGGCGCCCACCGGCAGACCGGAGGCAAGCCGGGTGACCCGGATGCCCAGCGGCTTGATGAGCTTTGCCAGATACATGGCGGTAGCCTCACCCTCCACGGTGGGGTTCATGGCCATGATGACCTCCTTCACCGTGTCGTCCTTCAGCCGCGCCAGCAGCTCCTTGACGGTCAGCTGCTCTGCGCCCACACCGGCCAGCGGGTCCAGCAGACCATGCAGCACATGGTACAGGCCGTTATACTCCCGGGTGCGCTCAAAGGCCTGCACGTCCCGGGGCTTTTCCACCACGCAGATCACCGAGGTGTCCCGCTTGGCGCTGGCGCACACCGGGCACAGGTCAGCGTCCGTAAAGTTTTGGCAGATGCGGCACCGATGCAGCCGGGTGTGCGCACCGCGGATGGCATCGGCCAGCGCCGCAGCGTCCTTATCCGACATACTCAGCACCTGATAGGCCATGCGGGTAGCACCCTTGCGGCCCACGCCCTGAAACTTGCCGAACTCCTCGATCAGCTTTTCCAGCGGTGCGGCAGTGTAGTCCATGGTATCTCCCCTTCCCGGCTCAGAGACCCGGAATATTCAGGCCGCCGGTCAGCTTGCCCATCTCGGCCTCGGCAGTCTCATCCACCTGCTTCACGGTGGCGTTGATGGCAGCAGCCACCATGTCTTCCAGCATCTCGATGTCGTCCGGGTCCACAGCCTCGGGCTTGATGGTGATGGACAGCACCTCATGCTTGCCGTTCATCTTCACGGTCACCATCTCACCGGCGGCGCTGCCGGTGTACTCGGCGGCTTCCAGCTCGGCCTGCTTGCTCTTCATGTCCTCCTGCATCTTCTGAGCCTGACGCATCAGGGCATTCATATCGGGGCGGCCGTAGCCTGCGGGCATTCTTGCTTTCATAATGGTATTCTCCTTTATTATAAACAATTTTTATCGCTTTTTGCGGGCGGTATCCTCAATGCTGACCTCTAACCCCAGCTTTTCCAGCGCCAGAAGGGACTGCTCCGCGTTGGAGGCGGTCTTTCCGGCCGTTTTGGGCTCGTAGGGGCCGATGGGCACCGGCACGCCGGATACCTCGGCGATCAGCTTTTTGATCAGCTTCTGGCTGTCCTTGTTCACCCGGATAAAATCCCGGAAAGTCTTGCCGCCGTCGATCAGCACGCGGGTACCGTCAAAGTAAGCCTTGGACTTGCGCAGATACATATACAGCATGGGGTCGATGCCTTCCAGCTTCTGCACGATCTGCCCCCAGTACGGAAAGGGGTTCGTGCCCTGCTGCGCCACGCTGCGGGGCTTGGTCAGCACCGGGTCGGCAGGGTGCTCCTGCACCGGGGCAGGCGGTTCCTCTGCCGCAGGAGCCGACTGCGCGGGTTCTGCGGGGGCGGGCTGCTCTGGCTGACTGACCGGCTCCGGTTCCTCCGGCGGCGGTGCCTGCGGTGCAGGCTCGTCCCACGGCAGGGCGGCATCGCTCTGCTGTACCGGCGGTTCCTCTGGCATGGGCGGCAGCTCCTCCGCAGGGGCGGGCGGCGCTTCCTGCGCGGCAGGCTGCGGAGGCGTCTGCTGCACAGCAGGGGCAGGTTCTGCTACTGCTGCCGGGGTCTGGGGTGCAGTTGCTGCCGGTGCGGGCTGCACCGGGGCGCTGGCAAAGGGCTGCACCGCTGCCGCAAAGGGACGGGGTGCTTCCGACTGTGCCGTGCGGGCAGGGGCTGCCTGTACCGTTACCGTCTGCATCTGCTGGGGCGGCTCGGACAGGCTGAACAGTGCCAGTTCCAGCTCGATGCGCTGGTCGCTGCCACGGGTCATGTGTTCCAGCGCCGTACCTAACGTGCGGATGGCGCGGATGGCTTCCCGCTGCCCCATCTCCGGGCCTTTTTGCAGGTACAGCGCCTCTTCCTCCGGCGAAACACCGGACAGCAGCGCCTGCCCGCCGGGCAGCGCCGCCAGCATCAGGGCGCGGTAGTGGGCGATCAGTTCCTCAGTTAGACGTTTTACGTCCACCGACTGCTGCCGCAGCTGCGCCAGCTGTGCCAGCGCGGCGGCGGCGTCCTGCGCTTCCAAGGCGTCAGAAATATGGAACAGGTAGCTGCGGTCGGTCACACCCGCCATGCGGCGCACCACGTCTGCGTCGATCTTTGCAGTGACACCGGCGCAGGTGTCCAGAATGGACAGCGCATCGCGCAGCGCACCATCGGCCAGACGGGCGATCAGTTCCGCGCCGTCGGAGGTCAGCTCCAGCTTTTCTTCCCCGGCGATATACTCCACCCGCCGGGCGATATCCTCCGGCCCGATGCGGGTAAAATCGTACCGCTGGCAGCGGGAGAGGATGGTGGCGGGCACTTTCTGGATCTCGGTGGTCGCCAGAATGAAGATGACATGTGCGGGCGGCTCTTCCAGCGTTTTCAGCAGCGCATTAAAGGCCGCTGTGGACAGCATGTGCACCTCGTCGATGATATACACCTTATACTGGCAGGCGCTGGGGGTGTAGGCGGTCTCGTCCCGCAGGTCGCGGATATCATCCACGCCGTTGTTGGAGGCTGCGTCCATCTCCACCACGTCCAGCAGGCTGCCGTTGTCGATGCCTTTGCAGATCTCGCACTCCCCACAGGGGTCGCCACCCTCCGGGTGCAGACAGTTGACCGCCTTTGCAAAAATTTTGGCGCAGGTGGTCTTGCCGGTGCCGCGCACGCCGGTAAACAGATACGCATGGCCCACGCGCCCTGCGGTGATCTGGTTTTTCAGGGCGGTCACGATAGCACGCTGACCCACCACGTCCTCAAACCGCTGGGGTCTCCATTTGCGGTAAAGTGCACGATACATGGCGATCTCTCCCCTTTCCCGGCCTTTGCGGCAAAAATAAAAGGACAGCGCTCGACGGGGTTTTGTCCCCGCCTTGCGTAACTCGGCATACGGATGCAGGCTTACTGAAACGCACGAACGCACTGCTTAAGGCTGCTTGGTTCCCCACCTGACCTGGTTCACAGCGAGCCCATCGTACAGGACCCGCATCCGTATGCCGAACCACGCAGCAGGCGCTGTCCGACACATCCTTGTGGATGCTAAGATATTGTACCATAAACCCCGCCGGATTGCAAGAGGGGGCAAAACAAAAAGGAGAAGCCCGAAGGCTTCTCCTCGTTTGTGCTAAAACTGTTTAGGACTGGCAAGCGGTGATCAGGCTCATCTTGTACACCTCGTCTGCGTTGCAGCCGCGGGACAGATCGTTGATGGGTGCGTTCAGGCCCTGCAGGATGGGGCCGTAGGCAGCGTAGCCGCCCAGACGCTGTGCGATCTTATAGCCGATGTTGCCGGCCTCGATGCAGGGGAAGATGAAGGTGTTGGCCTGACCAGCCACCTTGCTGCCCTTGCACTTGACCTGTGCCACCTCGGGAGCAACGGCTGCGTCAAACTGCAGCTCGCCGTCCACAGCCAACTCGGGATCCATCTCCTGTGCCTTGATGGTAGCATCGTGGCTCAGTGCCACGGTGCCGCCCTTGCCGGAGCCCTTGGTGGAGAAGCTCAGCACAGCCACCTTCGGGTCGATGCCGAACAGCTTTGCGGTGCGGGCAGTCTCCACAGCCACCTCTGCCAGCTTGGAAGCGGCAGAGATCTTGACCTCGCCGGTAGCCTTATCGACGGTATCGGTGTAATCAATGTTGACAGCGCAGTCGCCCATGGCAATGCGCTTCAGACCCTCTTCGCCGCAGTCGCGGTCCAGAATAAAGCAGGAGCTCACCAGATGTGCGCCCTTCTTGGTCTTGACCAGCTGCAGAGCGGGACGGATGGTGTCGGCGGTGGAGTAGGTAGCGCCGCCCAGCAGGCAGTCTGCCTTGCCCATCTTCACCAGCATGGTGCCGAAGTAGTTGGACTTCTTCAGCAGTGCGGTGCACTCCTCTGCGGACTGCTTGCCCTTGCGCAGCTCCACCATGGTGCTGACCATCTCATCAAAACCGGCGTAGTTCTCCGGGTCGATGATCTCGGCAGCGGAAATATCAAAGTTACCGGCGGCGGCAGCAGCCTTGCACTCTGCCTCGTTGCCCACCATAACGACCTTCAGCACGCCCTCGGCCAGCAGCTTGCTTGCGGCCTCCAGAATGCGGGGGTCATTGCCCTCGGTGAACACGATCGTCTTGGGATTTGCCTTCAGCTGTGCTACCAGCGGTGCAAACATATCAGCCATTGTGATTACCTCCGAAAATGCTTTCCAAAATTTGCATTCCGTGTCTGTTGGACACAAGGATGCCTTTCTTCTTTATTCTAGCACAGACGGCAAAAAGTTCAAGACAAAATTGTGTTTTTGTGCTATATTTTAGGGGAGAAACCGCCATTTGATTTGTGAATAAAATATCATACTGATTTTAAAGGAGATGTTCTCCATGAATATGGATACTTTAAAGGCTGAATGCCTTGCCTGCACCCGGTGCGAGCTGTGCGCCACCCGGACGAACGTGGTGTTCGGGCAGGGCGTGCCGGACGCCGAGGTGTTGTTTGTGGGCGAGGGCCCCGGCCAGAGCGAGGACGAGCAGGGTCTGCCCTTTGTGGGGCGCAGCGGCCAGCTGCTGGACAAATACCTGTTTGCCATCGACCTTGACCGCAAAAAGAACTGCTATATTGCCAACATCGTCAAGTGCCGCCCGCCCCAGAACCGCGACCCGCTGCCCGCCGAGAGCGAAGCCTGTATGCCGTGGCTGCGGGAGCAGTTCCGGCTGCTGCATCCCAAGATCGTGGTCTGCCTTGGGCGTGTTGCCGCCCAGCGGATGATCCGGCAGGATTTTTCCGTCACCCGGGAGCACGGACAGATCATTGAGAAGGGTGGCATTTTGTTCATGGGCACCTTCCACCCCGCCGCCCTGCTGCGCCAACCCCAGAACAAGCCTGAAGCCTTTGCGGACTTTACCGTACTGCGGGACACCATTGCCGCCGTGTGCGAGCATACCTATCATAAATAAGGACAGGAACCAACCGCGCCGCTTTTGCATACTGTAAAGCAAAAGTGAGGTGTTTTTGTATGGAAAGTTCCGTGCATCCTTCTGTGGATTTCTTTTTGGGCGCTACAACGCCCGCCGGGTTCAAGGGCTACTTTGCGCCGCTGCGCCGGGAGCCCGGGATGCAGCTGGTGCTGCTCAAAAGCGGGCCGGGCTGCGGCAAGTCTACCCTGATGAAGCGGCTGGCGCGCGCCGCACAGGATAAAGGCGAACCCATCCAGCGCATCCACTGCGCCAGCGACCCCGACAGTCTGGACGGGGTGGTATTCCTGCGGCAGAAACGCGCCATCATCGACGCCACCGCGCCCCATGTGGTGGAACCGGAAGCCCCCGGCGCAGACGAGCGGGTGCTGAGTTTGTACCACACCATTGACGCCGATGCCCTGCACCCCCACAAGGACGAGGTGACCGCCCTGTTTGCCCGCAACCAGCTGCTGCGCAGCCGGGCGGCGCGGTATGTGGCCTCGGCGGGCAGCCTGCTGCTGGACAGCCGCCGCGCCGAAGCGTGCAGCGCCAACTTTGAAAAAGTGCGCCGCTACGTCAAGCGGCTGTGCATCCGCCTGTTGCCCCGCACCGAGGAGATGGGCTCTGAAGAGCTGCGGCTGCTCTCGGCCATCACGCCCAAGGGCGAGGTGTTCTATCAGGGCACGGTGCAGGCACTGGCAGACAAATGCATCCTCTTCCGGGACGACTACGGGGCAGTCTCCCGCCTGCTGCTGGAACTCATCCGCGCCGAGGCGCTGGCGCGGGGCTACCACATCATCACCTGCCCCTGCGCCATGCACCCGGAGGATAAGATCGACCACATTATCATCCCCTCCCTGCGGCTGGCGTTCCTGACCGACAACCGCTGGCATCCGGTGCGGCTGTCTGCGGCGCAGACCGTGCGGTGCAGCCGCTTTGTGGATAGGGAGAACCTTTCCGCCTGCCGGGCACGGCTGCGCTTCAACGAGCGCGCCGCCGCCGAGCTGCTGGAACAGGCCTGTGCCCTGATGGCGCAGGCAAAAAGCTGCCATGACGAACTGGAGACCTACTACCGCACCGCCGTGGACTTTGCACAGGTGGATGCCGCAGCCGCCCAGTGCATGGAACTGTTCGGGGTAGGATAACGAAAAAACGGAGGTGAAACGCTTTGGCAAGCATCCATCTGCCCATCCGGCAGCTGGTGGAGTTTTTGCTGCGCACCGGCAGCATCGACAGCCGCTTTGCCGGCTTTGACCGCGCCAACGAGGGCGCACGCATCCACCGTAAGCTGCAAAAGGCCGCCGGGGAGGGCTATCAGGCCGAGGTATTTCTCAGCGCGGAGCGGGAAGCCTGCGGCATTGCCTTTACGCTGGAAGGCCGAGCAGACGGCATTTTCACCGATGAAAACGGCACTGTGACCATCGACGAGATCAAGACCACTACCGTCCCCTATGAGGAGATCACCGAGGAGCTGAACCCCTGCCACTGGGCGCAGGGCATGGTATATGCCGCCATTTACAGCAGCCAGCAGGGACTGGATGCGCTTGCCGTGCGGCTGACCTATTATCAGGTCGATACCGATCAGATTCAGCGCTTTACCCGGCAGTTCACTCAGCAGCAGCTGGAACAGTTTTTGCGGCAGCTTTTAACGCAGTACGCCCCGTGGGCGCAGCGGCAGCTGGACTGGGACACCCGGCGCAGCCAAAGCCTTGCGGCGCTGCAATTTCCCTTTGTGGAGTACCGCCCCGGGCAGCGGGCGCTGGCGGGTGAAGTGTACCGCGCCTGCCGCGCTGGAAAAAGCACCGACCACAAAGGCGGCACCCGCGTTTTTTGTCAGGCACCTACCGGCATCGGCAAGACCATGAGCGCGCTCTTCCCTGCCCTGAAAGCCATGGGCGAGGGCTGCGGCGCAAAACTATTCTACCTGACCGCCCGCAACACCACCCAAGCTGCCGCCGAGGACGCGGTAGCGCGGCTGCGTGCCGCCCAGCCCGGTCTCGCCCTGCGCAGCGTGACCCTGACCGCCAAGGAAAAGGCCTGTCTGCACCCGGACGCCGAAGGGCACCCCGCTTGCCTGCCGGAAGTATGCCCCTTTGCCAACGGCTACTACGACCGCCGCAAGGACGCGCTGGCGGCTCTGCTGGACGGCAGCGGCAGTTTCAGCCGCGCCGCGCTGGCAGATACCGCCCGGCAGTTCTCAGTGTGTCCCTTTGAGTTGGGGCTGGATCTGAGCGAGTGGTGCGATGTGGTCATCGGGGACTACAACTATCTGTTTGACCCGGTGGTGCACCTCAAGCGCTTTTTCGATGCCGCCGGGGACTGGCTGTTCCTCATTGACGAAGCGCACAACCTGCCGGACAGAGCCCGCGCCATGTACTCGGCGCAGTTTGCCAAAAGCAGCCTGACCGAGGCAAAGCGGGCGCTGGGCAAGGGCAAAAGCAGCCTGAAAACCGCACTGACCAAAGCAGACAAAGTCTTTCTGGCGGCGCGCAAAGCCTGCGCACAGGCTGCGCCCCGCACAGGTGCAGAGCCCGCCGGGGAGACCGAGCCCGCACAGGTGAGCCTGCTGCCCGTCGAGACCGTCCCGGATTTCGCCTTACCGCAGCCGCTGTACGCCCGGGACGGCACCGTGTTTTTGCAGCAGCTGCCCGCCGCTTTGCCCGCTGCGCTGCGGGCGGTGCACACCCCTTTGCAGGACTGGCTGGAACAGAACCCCGAGGACCCCGCCCACGCCCAGCTGCTGGAGCTTTACTTCGCCCTGCAGGATATCGCCCGCGCGGCTGACCGGTACGACAGCCATTTTGTCACCCAGCTTACCGCCCGAGGCAGCGAGCTGGAGCTGCATCTGCTCTGCTTAGACCCCGCACCTTTTGTGGATGCCAGTCTGGCGGCAGGGCGCAGCGCGGCGCTGTTCAGCGCCACCTTGACCCCGCCTGCCCTTTACCGCAATGTGCTGGGCTGTGCCGATGCCCGGGCAGTGGCGCTGCCAAGCCCTTTCCCTCCGGAAAATCTGGGGCTGTTCTGTCTGCCGGGCATCTCCACCCGCTACCGTCAGCGGGAAGCCAGTGTGCCCGCCGTAGCGGATGCACTGGCGGCGCTGGCGCGGGGCAAGACCGGCAACTATCTGGCGTTTTTCCCCAGCTACGCCTATTTGCAGCAGGTGTACGAAGCCTTTGCCGCCCGCTGGCCGGATATTCCAACCCTTGTGCAGCAGCGTAGCTTGGACGATGCCGGGCGTGCGGAGTTTCTGGCGCAGTTTGTGTCCCACCCCGCCAAAACGCTGCTGGGCTTTGCCGTGATGGGCGGTATCTTCGGCGAAGGGGTGGATTTAGTGGGCGACCGGCTCATCGGCTGCGCCATCGTGGGGGTGGGTCTGCCGCAGGTGAACCCCCGGCAGGAGATGCTGCGCCGGTATTACGAGGAGCAGTCCGGCTGCGGCTTCGACTATGCCTACCGCTACCCGGGCATGAACAAGGTACTGCAAGCCGCCGGGCGGGTGGTGCGCACCCCACAGGACAAAGGCGTGGTGCTGCTTTTGGACGACCGCTTTGCGCAGCCCGACACCGCCCGCCTGTTCCCGCCGCACTGGCAGCACATCCAATATCTGCCCGGTACCGCCGCGCTGGAAACGGCGCTGGCAGCGTTCTGGGATACCTGAAACTACAAAAGGAGCTGTTGCATTATGCGCAACAACTCCTTTTGCTATAACCTTAATACTCCACGCCTTTCCGTGCGGCGATGCCCTTCTGGTAGGGGTGGCGGCGGCAGCACATCTCAGTGAGGTAATCTGCGGCATCCAGCATCCACGCGGGGGCTGCGTGGGCGGTCAGGACGCACTCCTGCCCGGCGGGGCGGTGCAGCACCGCCTGCTGCAACAGGGCTTTGTCCACCATGTTCAGCTCCCACGCGCTGCCGGCTTCGTCCAGCACCAGCATATCACAGGGCTGCGCCAGCGCCGCCGCAAGATTTTTGTTCTGTAAAGCGCGGGTAGCGGCCTTTTCGGCTTCGTTCATCTGAAAGACGAATTTCTGCCCGGCCTTGCCCCGGTAAACGGTGGCGCCCAGCTGCTCCAGCAGCGGGATCTCACCGCTCTGCCCGCCCTTTAAAAACTGCACGATGACCACACGTTTTCCGCTGCCCAGTGCCCGCAGGGCAAGCCCCATGGCGGCTGTGGTCTTGCCCTTGCCGTCGCCGTAATACAGATGCAAAAGGCCTAAGCTTTCCATCGTTTTTCTCCTTTTTCCGGCTCTTCCGGTTTTGTAACAAAAGGCATCCGCAGCCCTGTATGCTTAACAGAACGGCTGCGGATGCCTTGTTATTTACACGTTGCTTTTACTGGTACAGTGGGAACTCCCGGGTCAGGCGCAGAACGCGCTCGCTGATCTCGTCCTTCTTTTCCTCATAGTGCCAGATGCAGTCTGCAATGCAGTCCGCGATCACCTGCATCTCGGCTGCGCCCATGCCGCGGGTAGTGACAGCCGGGGTGCCCAGACGCACGCCGGAAGTCACAAAGGGGCTGCGGGTCTCGCCGGGGACGGTGTTCTTGTTGGCGGTGATGTGCACGCTGTCCAGACGCTGCTCCAAGTCCTTGCCGGTGCACTCTTCGTCCCGCAGGTCAATGAGCATCAGGTGGTTGTCGGTGCCGCCGGACACCAGCTTGACCCCGTGCTGCTGCAAAGCCGCAGCCAGCGCCTGTGCATTTTCTACGATCTTGCGGGCATATTCCTTGAACTCCGGCTTCAGTGCCTCGCCAAAGCAGACGGCCTTGGCTGCAATCACGTGCTCCAGCGGGCCGCCCTGCGTGCCGGGGAACACTGCCGAGTTGATGCGCTTGGCAATGATGGGGTTGTTGGTCAAAATCAGGCCGCCGCGGGGTCCGCGCAGGGTCTTGTGGGTGGTAGTGGTCACCACGTCGGCATAGGGCACGGGGCTCTGGTGCTGACCGCCCGCCACCAGACCGGCAATGTGCGCCATATCCACCATCAGGTATGCGCCGTAGCCGTGGGCGATCTCGGCCAGCTTTTCAAAGTCGATGGCGCGGGGGTAGGCAGAAGCGCCCGCCACCAGCATCTTGGGGCGCACCTTGCGCACCTGCTTTTCCAGCTCGGCGTAGTCGATCACTCCGTCTGCGCCGACGCCGTAGGAGATGAAGTGGTAGTTTTTACCGGACATATTCACCGGAGAACCATGGGTCAGGTGACCGCCCTGCGAAAGGTCCATGCCCATAACAGTATCGCCCAACTCCAGCAGGGCAAAATACACGGCAAGGTTGGCCTGTGCGCCGGAATGGGGCTGGACGTTGGCGTACTTTGCCCCGAACAGCTGGCAGGCGCGCCGGATGGCAATATTCTCCACCTCGTCCACATAGACGCAGCCGCCGTAGTAGCGCTTGCCGGGCAGACCCTCGGCGTACTTGTTGGTCAGCACGCTGCCCATGGCTGCCATCACGGCGGGCGAAACGATATTCTCGCTGGCGATCAGCTCAATGTTCTCGCGCTGACGGGTCAGCTCCCGCTCCATGGCTGCGCCCAGTTCCGGGTCGGCTGCATTGACCATGCCGATGGTGTCCATCATATCCTTGTACATTTTACTTGCCCCTCTCCACAAAATGTTGCAGGTTCTCTCAGCGCAGCGCCCACGCGGCGCTTGCTGCTGTAAGATAATCATAGCAGAAAGCGGCAGCGGCTTCAATCCTCTTTTCGCCAAAAGGCTTGCTTTTTTTGTCTGAAGTGTTTATTATGTTTGTATAAAAATGCGCTGTCGATTTTGTATATTTTTCAAGTTTCTTCCCCCACAGGTGAAGCGAGGTGTTTTGTATGACCATTGTCGAGGAAAAACAGGCGCAGCGTACCGCCGCCCGTGCCGCCCGCAAGACGCTGGATGCGCCGCAGCGCGCCGCCGCCAACGCGGCGCTGTGCCGCCGGGTGCTGGAACTGGACGCCTACCGCACTGCCCATACCCTTTTGCTCTACGCAGCCTTTGGGGGCGAAGCCGACCTTGCCGCCGTGGCTGCCGAAGCTGTCCGGCAGGGTAAGACGGTAGCCTACCCGGTGTGCGGCGAAGGCTTTGCCCTTACCGCAGCCGTGCCTAGCGCGGACGGCTGGGCGGTGGGACAGTACGGCATCCGCACGCCGGTACCGGAGCGCTCCACCCTTTTGCAGCCGGAGCAGCTGGATCTGGTGCTGGTGCCCTGCACCGCCTTTGACGCAGACTGCTACCGGGTAGGCATGGGCAAGGGCTACTACGACCGCTACCTGCCCCGCTGCACCCGGGCGGTGAAGATCGGCATTGCATTGGAAGTTCAGCGCGTCCCCCGCGCCGCCGTGGACGCCCACGACCAGCGGCTGGACGCCTTTGTAACAGAGAGGGGTATCTACACATGGAAATGAACGATTTAAGCTGCGCGCAGTTTCTGGCACAGCTTGCCAGCAAAGCGCCCACGCCGGGCGGCGGCGGCACGGCCGCGCTGGTAGGCGCTGCCGGTGTGGCGCTGGGCAACATGGTGGGCTGCCTGACCACCGGCAAAAAGAAGTACGCCGTCGTGGAAGCGGACATTCAGGCACTGAACGCCCGGGCTGAAGCCCTTCGGCTGGAGCTGGAAGCGCTGGTACAGGCCGATGCTGACGCCTTTGCGCCGCTGGCTGCGGCCTACGGCCTGCCCAAGGACACCCCGGAGCAGGCCGCGCACAAGGCTTCTGTGCTGGAAGCCGCACTGGACGGTGCAAGCGCCGTGCCGCTGCAAATTATGGAAAAGTGCGCCGAGGGCATCGCGCTGGCAGGGCAGTACGCCGCCAAAGGCAGCGTGCTGGCAGTATCGGATGCAGGCTGCGCCGCCGTGCTGTGCAAGGCGGCATTGCAGGCCGCAAGCCTGAATGTGTTTATTAACACCAAGCTGATGGCAGACCGCAGCCGCGCAGCCGCGCTGGACGCCCGGGCAGACGCATTGCTGGCAGAGTTTGTGCCCCGGGCAGACGAAACCTTCACCGCCGTCAGCGGGAAACTCCGCAATAAATAATATCACAAATGAGGGAAAGTATATGGCAACGATTTTAAAAGGTGCGCCGGTGGTGGCCGCCATGAACGAGCGCAACGCGGCACTCTGCGAGCAGCTGAAGGCCAAGGGCATCAACCCCACGCTGGCCGTGGTGCGTGTGGGCGAGCGGGAGGATGACCTCTCCTACGAGCGGGGCGTGATGACCCGCTGCGGCAAGGTGGGCGTTGCAGTCAAGCAGTTCGTGCTGCCCGCCGACGCCACACAGGAGCAACTGCTCCGGGTACTGGACGAGGTGAACACCGATAACGGCATCCACGGCTGTCTGCTGTTCCGCCCGCTGCCCAAGCAGTTCGATGACCGCACCATCCGCGCCGCCCTGCGTCCGGAAAAGGATATCGACGGCATCACGGACGGTTCGCTGGCCGGGGTGTTCACGAATACCGAGCTGGGCTACGCACCCTGCACCGCGCAGGCCTGCATGGAAATTTTGAAGTATTACAACGTTCCTCTTTCCGGCAAGCGCGCCGTGGTGGTGGGCCGCAGCCTTGTGGTGGGCAAGCCCGCCGCCATGATGCTGGACCGGGAAAACGCCACCGTGACCCTGTGCAACTCCCGCACCCAGAACCTGCCGGAAGTGTGCAGACAGGCCGACATCGTGGTGGTGGCCATGGGCAAAATGGCGGCTGTGGGCGCGGACTGCCTGCGGGCAGGCCAGACGGTCGTGGACGTAGGCATCCATGTAAACGAGGAGGGCAAGCTGTGCGGTGACGTGCAGTTTGACGCCGCTGAGCCGGTGGTGGACGCCATTACTCCCGTGCCCGGCGGCGTGGGCACCGTGACCACCTCGGTGCTGGTAGGCCATGTGGTGCAGGCGGCGTGCAAAAAAGCCGGAGTAGAATGCTGAGAAGATCATTTTAAGACAGAGCAAGCCCGGAAAGTCCGCAGACTTTCCGGGCTTGCATTTTTACGGGCGGAATTGTAACGGGTATCAGCCCCGCACAAGGAGCAGCAGCAGGGCCGAGGCCACACACTGCAGGATCAGCCAGCGGGCTACCACCTGCTCATCACTCCAGCCCTTGCGCTTGCGCACATGGTCGTGGAGAGGGGTCAGGGTGTTTTTCAAGATCCAGATGTGCAGAAAACGCTTCAGGCTGATCTTCAGAATGCCCAAACTGCCGTCTGCGATGAACACGATAGCCGCCAGCAGGAAGGCGAAGGGGTGGCCGCACTTGAGCGACAGCATGGCGATGAAAAAGCCCATGGCACGGCTGCCGGCATCGCCCATCAGCAGGCTGGAGGGCTTGGCGTTGAGCCACAGGTAGGCCAGCAGCGCACCGATGAACACCACGCCGGCGGTGGCGTAGGTACCCAGCTCGGTCTTATAGGCCAGCAGGTAGGTGCCAATGGTCACCACTGCCAGACTGGCGGAAAGACCGTCCACACCGTCGGTGCAGTTGACCACGTTGATGCTTGCCCAGATCAGGATGACGATGAGCAGCAGGTACACCGCATAGGGCAGGGTGAAGCTCCACTGCAAAAAGTGCACCCCGCAGCCATTGAAGTTCAGGTAGGTGACGCCCGCCAGCACCGCGATGACAAAATCGATGATGCCTTTTTTGTACTCATTCCAGGCAGTTTCGGCGGCATCGTCCAGATAACCGGAGAGCATGGAAGCAATGAGCAGCACATTGTACACCACATACTCTGTGTTGAAGGGCAAAAACGCCAGTGACACCAGTGCGATGCACAGCACAAAGATCAATCCGGAGCCTCGCGCCTTGCCCTTGGAAAGCTCGCCGTTCACCGCAAAGGCGCGGCCGTGATCGTGGGGCAGTTTATCGCGGAAAATGGAATCTGTCAGGGCGGTCAGGGCAAACGCCAGCAAAAATGCCATGGCATCCACGCCCCGCTGCCCGATGACAGAGGCAAGCATTGAGATCATAAGATAACATTCCTCTTTCTTTCTGTATAGTACGTTGTGAGTGTATCACGCCCTAGACCAAAAATCAATCCCGGCGGCAAAATTCACTTTGGATTGACTTTTCTCCCGCAGCTCTCTATAATAATGTATTAGTCTGTAATTTTCACCCACAACGCAGGAGGTTCCATGTCCATTACACTTGAGCAGCTCTCTGCCCGGATGCGGCAGGGCGAGCAGGTGCCGCTGCGCCACACCGCACAGGTGGCGCTGACGCTGAGCATCCCTTCCATTTTGCAGCAGATCGTGGTCACCGCCATGGAGTACATTGATGCCGCCATGGTGGGGCATATCGGCGCCGCCGCAACAGCCTCCATTGGCATCGTCAGTTCCAGCACATGGCTGCTGCACGGGATGCTGGCCGGGCTGTGCATGGCGTTTTCCATTCAGGTGGCACAGTATCTGGGCGCAGACCGCCAGCAGGACGCCCGTGGCGTTTTGCGGCAGTCCATGCTGTTCAATCTGGCGGTGGGTCTGGCGGCAGCGGCCTTTGGCGTGGGCATCAGCCGGTTTCTGCCCGGGTGGCTGGGCGCAGACACGGCACTGCAGGCAAACGCTTCGGCCTATTTTGCCATCTGGTCGGCTTCCCTGCCCTTCATCATGGCCATGGGCACCTATGCCGCCATGCTGCGCTCTACGGGTGATGCGCTTACCCCGGGCCTCATCAGCATCTTCACCTGCGTACTGGACATCATCTTCAACTTTTTCCTCATCAACCCCACTCGGGAAATGACGGTATTCGGCCAGAACCTCACGGTCTGGGGTCTGGGCTGGGGCGTACCGGGTGCAGCACTGGGCACGGCGCTTGCCAACGCTGTGGGCGGTACGCTGGCGTTGGGTGTTCTGCTGCTGCGGGACGGCCCGCTGTGCATCCGCAAGCCCGGCTCTTGGCACATTACCCGCGCCTGTCTGCACAACGTGTGGAAGGTGGGCGCACCGCTGGCAGCAGAGCGCGCCGCCCTGTCCTCGGCACAGGTGCTGCTGGTGCGCATCGTGTCCGGGCTGGGCACTACCGCCATTGCCGCCAACAGTCTGGGGGTCAGCGCCGAGAGCCTGTGCTACATGGCAGGCTACGGCATTCAGGACGCCGCTCTTGCGCTGGTGGGACAGGCTGTGGGCGCAAACCGCCGGGACATGGCAAAGCGCTTTGCATGGCTGTGCACCGCCATGGGCATGGGCATCATGGCACTGACCGGCGTGGGGCTGTATGTGTTTGCCCCGCATCTGATGGGTATCTTCACCGCCGACGCCGCCGTCATTGCGCTTGGCGCACGGGTGCTGCGTATCGAAGCCTTTGCCGAGCCGATGTTCGGGGCAAGCATCGTAGCCAGCGGCTCCATGCAGGGCGCAGGCGACAGCACCGGCTGCTTTATCCTGAACCTTTTCAGTATGTGGGGCGTGCGGCTGACCTTGGCGGTTCTGCTGGCTCCCCGCTTTGGGCTGGTGGGCGTATGGGTGGCCATGTGCGCCGAGCTTTGCACCCGCGGCGCACTGTTTTTGCTGCGCATGGTGCGTGGCAAATGGCTGGATAAAGGCGCGTTGGCGTAAAGTTTCTTATAAGTCAAAACCACCGGCTGAGCCGGTGGCTTGAGTAAGCCCTAGAAGGGCATAAT
>ERZ1673730.887-NODE-887-length-28787-cov-40.425240_pt1 | contig 28787 bp, 33 predicted proteins | sample MGYA00580200_ERZ1673730 | MGnify/ENA primary metagenome ERZ1673730 (study PRJEB41218, sample SAMN15661761) | gut metagenome | host: Homo sapiens | place: Canada: London | collected 2015-08-20/2019-03-30 | study: EMG produced TPA metagenomics assembly of...
GACCTTGGCGTCCCCGAAGACCTCGGCGTCCCCGCAGACCTCGGCGTCCCCGAAGACCTTGGCGTCCCCGAAGACCTTGGCGTTCCCGAAGACCTTGGCGTCCCCGAAGACCTCGGCGTCCCCGAAGACCCAGGCGTTCCCGTCTTGGGACAGGTTGACTTCTTTTTCAATGTAGCCGCCAACCTCTCCGGCAGCGACGGAGGCAAACGCTGTTACGCATACGATCTGGTGCAAGGTGCAGCCATACACCTCCTTTGTTTCTCCAGTAATTTTGTATTTTTGCATAATGTTTTATTTATTTAGTTAATCAGTTAAAAAAGGTTTTTGAGCAGGAGGGAAATTAAGAAGAGGAATGTTCCTCCGGCAGTAACCAGTCCACACCAGAAAATCAGGTAAGCGAGGATTTTGGTAATCCGGGGCCCTGATTGGGCGGCTTGGGTATAGTTCCAGCAGCGCTCCGCTTCGTCCGGGATGCCGTTGAGGCGTTCCCTGGCGCATAACGGGCACAGAAAGCGCGCGATGAAGACGCCGTCCTGATGGTCCCCTACCAGGGACATCCATGAAGACGAGGCTTTCAGCGGCGCTGCGCACATGTAGCAGCGCGTCGTCTTTGCGGGGTGCGGGTTGTTGGTGATCGTTTCCACCATCCCCTTGAAGGGGCCCCGGTCAATGATGTGTTGATGTGTGGTCATTTTCTTTTGTTAGTTAAGTATTTTTCCACGTCTTCCATGTTATAAAGGGTTCCTTTTCCGACTCCTTCCAGCCTTCTTACATTCTTGCCCGCCCGTGCCAGGATGTTGTCCATCTGACGGGATGAAATGTCATAATAACGGCTAGCAAGAAAAACACAAGCATTACGTTACCTGACATTGCCGTAACCCTTTCTTGCTGAAAATTTAGTTACTAATACGCTAATATTTAAAGCGTTATAAATGCGGGGGGGGGGTAGGATTTCCAGTTTTTCATGAGATTTGATGTCTTGTGACCCCGTTAAGACGTTTTGTCATCAATTTCCCGTTCACCGGATGACAAGTCATGACATTGCCTAAAACGCTGAAAAAAGGGTTGCCTAACGGGTAAAATGTGATATAAAAGGCACGTATTCAGATTCCTGACTACGTCCTTTCTATTTATTCTTTTCCGTCCGCGTCGGGAGACGCGGGCGGTTTTTTATCCTCGCAGGGTTCATTTTTTCTGTGTCATGACATATCGACCTTTACGTGAAGCTTCCGACGGAGTAATAAACGGTGCGGCTTTCCGGCAGTGCTATACGGTATGCTGTACATGTGGCCCGCTAAAAGTTTATGGACAAGACACTAAATCCCGTACGCGATGGAGAAGGAAGCCCGGTACGGGGTTTTTGACCTGGACAAGGTGAAGGCCATTGCCGGGGACCAGGCCGGCGTGCTGAAAGCCACCATGAACGGCATGACGGTGACGCGGTTTCTTTTTGACTGGCTGGACGGGAGGAAAAACAAGAAGCGGGCCTATGAGCGGGACGGCATGGCCGTCCGCCGGCTTCTGGCGTTCCTGGGGGACCGGCGGAATATGCCGCTGGCCGCCCTGAATAAAGGGATGGCGAAGGATTTTGTAGAAACGGAAATGGAGCGCGTTTCCGCCGGAACCGTCATCCGCTATGTGTCCACGCTGTCCACCGCGTTCAATGTCGCTGTAGACCGGGAGATTCTTTCCCGGAATCCGTTCCGGGGCGTCATGCCTTCCCGGGCGGACCACCAGGCGGAAAAGCAGCTGCGCGGCGCGTTCACGATGGAGGAAGTGAACACCATCATTGAACGGTTCCCGGATGAATGGCCGGATCTGGTGCGGGTGTGCCTCTACACCGGAGGCCAGCGCCTCGGAGACCTGGCGACGCTGAAATGGGACCAGATTGACCTGAAGAACTCCTTCCTCTTCATGACCACGCAGAAGAGCCGGCGCCGCATGAACAAGCCGATCATCCAGCCCTTGAAAGAGGTTCTGGAAAGGCGTCTGCTCAACCGGGTGAACGATTACGTGTTTCCCCTGGCCGCGCTTCGCCATGCCCATGCCGGCGGACGTTCCGACAAGCTTTCCACGGAGTTCACGACATTGTTGAAAACGTACGGGATTATCCGAGAGATGCCCGGAGAGGTGAGAGGCGACCGGCACCGGCTTTCGGAAAAGAGCTTCCACAGCCTCCGGGCGACCGCCGTGACCGTCCTGCGCCTGGCCGGGGTGTCCCCGGATTTGTGCCGCTTCATCGTCGGACACGACTCCGAAGAGATTGAGCGGGTGTATTTCCGCCCGGATTCGTCGGACGTTCAGGAGGCCATGAGCAAGATTGCCGTCGGACTGGCCCGTTAGCCTTCCTTCCCTAAGACGATCATTTTGTTGACATCAACAAGATGATCCGTCTTCTTTTTTGTGGAACCGGTAACGGTACAAGGCGTCCATGGCGCGGGCGCGTTCGGATTTGAGAATGTTCGTAGGGCGAGGGTTGCCGAAGGTGACCATCCAGAATTCGGCGTATTTTTTCGGCGTTACGGCGATGCTGAACCAGTTCCATGCCGTCCATTTCCCTTCCCGGTTGAAGGGCGTCCAGGGTTCATCGAGCCTGATCTTCTCCTGGGGAAAGAGGTCCTGAATGGTGCGGCAGATCGTCAGGTCTTCGGGAGCGAGCTCGGGGATGTCAGCCTGCATCAGTTCATCCGCCGCCAGTCTGGCCGCCCATCCTTTTATGGCGTAACACGAACCATAGGCGGAGCGTTCGGACGGGTGGCTGGGGTTTTGGTAGCCGGAGGCGTGCAGAGTCAGACCGTTGCGCTGCATGTCGCGGATCCAGCCGCCCGACAACAGGAGCGTGTCGGAGTCGATTTTGACGATGACGTCTTCATCCTCCGCTTCCCCGGCCAGCGTGGAAATGACGCCCCGGACGCATTCCGGGCCGCGCAGGTTGCCGTTCCTTGTCCAGCCGGTTTGACGATACCGCGCACCGGCTTCTACAAGAGCGATTCTGGCACGTTCAGCAATGGGGGCGGATTCATCGTCCACCACCGTGATGACGGCTTCGGGGAGGGCCGCCGCGGCGCATCGGACACAAACGAGGGCTTCCTCCGCGTCTCCGGCATAGGTGAATAGATAGATTCTGATCATGGTATTATCGGTTTAAGCTGGTCCGTAGGGGTAGAAGGTGCCTCCGAAGACGGGTATCTGGATCATTCCCAGCACGTACTGCGTCACCTGATCATCTTCGATGTAGGCTATCTGGAAAGAATAGTCGAAATTGACGTCAGGCTTTTCCTCTGCGAGCATGATAGGATAGACGGTCCCCTGGATGCCCGAGACGTCAACGCCCGTCAATTTAGCGTCCTGATCGAAGTGGACGTTGAGCCATACTTCCCCGCTGGTTTGGGGGATAGTCACCCAGGAAGAACCGGAACCGCCCCCCTGCGGGTATTTGCCGAGCAGCGAGCCGTTCAGGTAGAGCGCGCCGGGCTTCATTTGCGCCCCGGTGATGGCCCCCTCCGTATCTTTCTGCAAGCGCACCTGGAAGCCGTATTCCGGCGCGGGCGTGGATTCTCCCGTGGATTTGGTGATGTGCTGGCTGATGGTGGGGGATTCCGGCTTGGGGTCAAAGCCGTATTCCGGCGATTCCGGCGCCCCCTGCATGTTTTCCAGCGTGGAAGATGTGCGCAAGGTGGCATTCACGCGCTTCAATTCTACCCATTCTTCAATCCCTAGTTGTTCCGGCGCGCCGTAGGAAAGGGAAATCACGTTGGTTTGCAGGTCGCGGCTCACCGTCTGAATCATGGTGTTGATGTTCTGCCAAGCGGGGTTTCCTCCCAGCAGCGAGACGCGGCGGCCCATGTATTGCCGCGTCTGCGCTTCTCCCAGCGCGACAAAGGAAATAGAGCCGTCCCAGGGCAATTCCTGCATGGATTCCCATACCGTTTTGGCAATGTCCCCATAGGGAACGCCTTCCGAAGGTTCCGGCGATTCCCCTTCTTCCGGCCCGTTGGAGGGCTGTTCCCCGTTGTAGATGCCGTCAATGGGGTAGCTCGCGTAGGGGCGGTCCATGGTGACCAGATCCACCGAGAATTCTTCCCAGAAGCAGGGCACGCCTTGCAGGGTCCCCACATTCTTGAATTTCTCCCTCCACTTGGCCGGGGCTCTTTCCGGGATGGCAAGACGCTGCTTGACGGTGGCGTTGCACCATTGCGGGCGGGTGGATTTGGTATGAATTTGCCCGTCCGTCAGTTCATAGCCTGTGGCGGCGGTGTTGTAGCCTCGCGGCTTGTCTTCCTCCGTTCCGTCCCAGGGCTTCCCGGTGATGGTCGGATCCTGGTCATAGACAGCAATCGCGCCAACGTCTTTCATCCACGGGAAATGATGTTTCCAGAAACTCTTGATCATGTTGTTCTGGTTAATTTTCCGCCCCCTTACTTTCATGCGCTGGTAGGACAGGCTGCCGGCCCTGGTTCCCTGCACCGGCTGCGGATCTTCTACCGGTTCCCCGGTAGAACTGTATTTGGAGTAGTAGAAGTCTACTGACGTACGGTAAACGATGGAATGCGGCAGGGTCGGGTCCCCGTCCTTCGGGTATTTGGACAGGTAGGAGACGCGGTAGCCGTTGCTGCTGGTCGTTTCCGCGACAATCGCCACGCAGGGAGGCACGAGGTCGCCGCGTGGGACCAGGGAAACGTCCATGGCTTTAATCTCGCCGGATGGCTGCAAGGGAAGCGAAATGGGCGTCAGGGCGTCATAGTCCGTGATGATGAGTTTGGGGCGCGCGCCGCTGTAGTCATAGTAGGAAACCATGCGGGGCGACCAGTGACGGATGGATTGAAGAAGGCTGCCCAGCGTATCACAAGAGGCGTTCCACGGAATCAGCATCTTGTCATCGCTGATGCGCAGCTCGTAGTCCGCCGGGTGGTGCTTGGCGAGATTCAGCACCCGGGAGAGCGCGGCGGAAATGCTTATCTTCGGAATGATGGCGCCCCCGCCGCTGACTTTATTCCATATGGAAAAGACCGGCTTCCAGTCGTTATCCAGCGCAAAGCAATGGTCCAGCCAATACCAAGGATCGGAAAAGACGATTTTCCACGCACGGGAAGAGCCGCTGTAGGTCTTTTCGATGCTGGAAACGAGGCCGGATAGAATGGTGTTCCCGTTTTGGGAAATGGTGACAGTATCGAACTGTTGGAAGGGCAAGACCTCGTCCAAGGTGCGGACGGGATAAACCGCGGTGATGGCGGAGGCGGAAAAGCTTTGCTGGTCGTGGGTCAGGCTCGACGGCTTGAGGGCCAGCAAGTCATTGATGGTGATGTCGTGGTTCCTGCTGCTTGTAAAATGGTTAGTTGTTTATTTCTTATCGGCGATCTTTTGGAGCAACGTCAGAACCTTCGCGAACCAGAAGCAGCCAAGGCAGGAGAAGGCACCTGATAACAAATAGATGAAGGCTAGTGGAAACTGATGATGATAAAAATTGATTAAAAATAATACAATACCAGCAATAATCGTCATTGCTCCCACTACTTGAAACAACCCCTCTACTGTAATTTTTAGAGGCTCTTGCTCATTCACCCAAGCAGGTTTTTTCTCTCTCTCATCTAAAATAAATTCAACAAATCGTTTCTTTTGTTGCCGCTCCGTTTCTTTTTCTTCTGATTTTCTGTTGGTGTTTTTGGTCAGATAATAAATCCTTCCAAAGGATAGCCACTCCTGACCTCCTTCAGAGCAAACAAGAGTTTCTGACAAGATTTTCCCTTCCTTGTACAAGGCTTCAAGTTCTTCAAAAGAGTAGGGGCCCTCAGCATTGTTTGAGTTGGAAGCGACGTAATAATTAGCCATAGTGGTATGGTGCTATAAACCGGCATTAGTGCAAGCCTAAAAGCTGTTAAAAGCCTCCGGCAATCCTGTTTATCCCTGTTTGCAATCTTTCGTTGCCCTTCTGCACTATCTTCAAGATTTCCTCGAATTTAGCATCTACATATTTTTTCGTATCTGCTTGAATGGCATTTACATTGGCGGTCTGTGCTGTTGCTATGGTTTTCAAGAAATCCATCAATTTTTTCGTGTATTGTCCGCTTTCTATCAATGAGTTTTTCATAACGTCAAACACTTCTTGAAGCTCGCTGGGGTCGATTTTCGTATCTTTGTCCGAAATGCTTTCCGCAAGGCGTTTCTTCCCTGCATTCAAAGCTTCGCGGGCAGCCGCAATCCGGGCGCGTTGCTGGGCGGTAGGATGCTCGGGAACGCCTTCAAGGGTAATGCCACGGATCATCGCCTGCTGCCTCTCGGCGGTCTGCTTTTGAGCCTCCCTTTCGGCCCGTTCACGAGCCTTCTTTATTTTTTCTTCATTTATTCGGGCTTCCTCTGCTTCTTTCCTGTCTCTTTGCATGTTAAATGATTTAACCTTGCCGGCGTCTATTTGGTTTTGAATAGCTTCGATTTGTTCCATGTTTTTGATAGATGCTTCGGTCGAAGCCATTGCATCCCCCAAAGAACCGGCTTTCTCCGTTAAATCATCAAACTGTTTTTTCGCGGCGTCCGTATTCTTCTTAAACTCTTCTACTGCAACTGATGCTTGTTTAAAGCGACTGTTTATATCAGATCCTTGGCTATAGTCTAATTCAAGATTTACGCCACCGGATCTCAATGCCTCCTGAAATTCTCTCAATCCAGATTGGGCAGCATTTGATTCTTCTTGCGCTGCTGTACGAGCAACTAAAAGACGTTGCTTTTCCTCTTGTGCTTGAATTAAGTATCGTTGAGCGACCTTACGTCGAGTGGGATTTGTGGCATATTTCACTCCTTTTTCTCTTTTTTGTATTTCTTTTTGTATTTCGGGTAATTTTTTATTTATCTCATCGATACTCCGTTGAGCACGTTCTTGCTGCTGTAAAAGTCCAATAATATTTTGAAGAGAAGGAAGGTTCCCTTGTTTGAACTGCATATCAAAAGCATGAGCTTCCGCAGCATCTCGGGCCTTGACTGCCTCCGCAAGCTGTTTGCCAATATCCATGTAATTGGCCTGCTCAACGCCTAAATCACGCTGTCTGATTTTCTGGTCCAGATTCTGACCAACCATCATCAAGCCGTAATCTCGCTGTCTCTTGGTGATTCTTCCTTCCTGGTAGTCCTTCTCCAAGTTGACGCGGTCAAGTTCCGCCTGGCGTGCATCAACGCCTTTCTGGCGGGCCGCTTCCTCCCGTCTCAAGCGAATTTGTTTTTCGAGCTCTTCCGTCTGATATTCAAACTCCCGGGTAATGTCCTTTACATAGTTTTGATACTCTTCGTTAATGGTCTTGGTGCGTTCTTGCTGGTTGAATTCCTGCAAAGCCTGATAACTTGCCCGGATAGATTGACGAGAAGCTTCGGCAATCTCTTTGCTATGCTCCTTCATTTTTTTGGCGAGATCCGCCGACTTGTCTTTCGTTTTTCCCATCCATTCGTAAAGCTTCGCCCCGGCCAGAACGGCAATCGATATCGCGCCGGCCAGCCCTGCGCCGCCTCCGAAGCTCATCACCAGCCCTGGAATATTGTTCATGATGCCCCGGATGCCGTACTGCAAATCATCGAAGAAATAGGCAGCCTGCAAGGCCCCCTGCCCCATGTTCTTCACGCTCCTGGTTGCCTGCTGGCTCCCCTTATCAAGTTGTTCCGTAGACTTGTTCAGCGCGTCGATCTGCTGTTTGGCTTCTTCCACGCCTTTTCCGTCCAGCGTGGACTTGAGTTTGATTTCAATTTCTTTCTTGGTGGCCATGGTGGTAAAGGTGGAGGGTTATCGTTGAGCGCGGGCTTCCTCGATGACGAAAGCGGGCAGTTTCCCGGCGGTGAGGGCGTTGCGGGATTCTTCCACGCGTTTCTGCAAGGATTCCAGGATCATCATATCGCGGATGATGATTCCGAAGGCATGGGAGGGATCGACGCCGGCATCTTGGGAGGCAGCAAAGACGCTTTCCTTCAATTCCTGCGCCGCCTGGTTCAGGTTCGGGTTCTTGCCGCACTCTTCGGCGAATTCAATGAAAAGCCGTTCTATTCCGTTTTGTTGTTGTTCGTTCATGATGGATTATTCTGTTAAGATGGGTATTCGATGGAAGTGTAGCGGATGACGAGGGATAATCCGAACGTGCGCCCGGGAGCGTCCGCCGGCATGGGGTAGATGGCATCTCCGAGGCCGTCAAACGCCTGCGGATTGGCCAGCATGGCATGCTGCTCATAAATGCTGTTCTGGTTTTCCACGACCAGCTGCCAGTCCGAACGGATTTCCACGCCGGGAGGAAACGTCCATTTCACGTTTCCGCCCGCTCCGGTGAAAACCGCCTCTCTGCTGGTCGCCAGAAGAGAGGTAGACCCGTTTTCCACCCGGTAAAGCGTTAACGTGCCGGAATTGACGCTGGTGGGTTTCGTCGTGATGATTTCCTGCAGCGTCAGTCCCTTTCCTTTGGGGTTGCCTTTCGGGAAGTCCGGATAAACGTCCGAGGGAATAAACCTCCATGAGGAATAACTCATCGGATTATCCGAGTATTCCCCTCCGGGCGGGGGAAGCAGATGATTTCGGGTGGCCAGTCCTGCCCTCAATACGCGGATTGTCTGTTTTAACCCGGAATCCGCCTGTGTCGCGGAAACGACGACGGAGCCGGCCGCTCCTTCATTGGGGGCCGCGGTTAACGTGAAGGACCCGTTATTTCCGTTCGTGATATCGGAGATGACAACGGAAGAGCTGGGAGATTTGAGCGTCCAGTCAACGCTGACTTCCCCCGGGTCATAATAGGAAGTCACCTGGACCTGGTAGCTTCCGCCAGTAACGGGAACCTGTATCTGGGTTGGAGCAAGGTTGAAGGAGTAAGAGGGTTGAAGCTGACGAAATTCAACCTCAACAGTCTGTCCTGTTCCGTCCTGAATGACCTGGAGCGACATGGTCCTGTCCTGGTCTCCTTCATTGGCCGCGACGATAACCTTAAATGTCCCGTTGTTGCCGTTGACGATATCGGAAACGGTTAATCCTTCGGAAACGTCGGCAATCTGCCACCCCTGCCCTACCGGTCCAGGGCTGAACGACGATTCCACATTAATGGTGTATTCGCCTCCCTTGACGGGAACGTCGAAAGAAGAGGGCGTCACGCTGAATATCCAGTTGGAATTGTCCGGGGTCCGGTCGGTGACCGTCATGGTCAGCGTGACCAGCAGGCACAGATAGCCGTCTTCGGGAGACGGCGGAGGAACAAAGTTCTCCGTCTCAAACTGGTAGCCGGTGATGACGGCGGCAAAACGCCATTGCGGCTGGTCGGAGAACTGCAGGTACAGATAGCCGTTCTGGTTGCTGGCCAGCCACAACGCCAGGTTCTCCTGCCAGGAAGCCATGTCGTGATAATCCGTAAACCAGCGGTAAAACGCGATGGTGCGCTGCTCCACGGCGCTTCCCAGCCCCTGCGCGAACGCTCGCGGTCCGTCTACCAGCGACGTTTCAAATGCCTCCATGGATCCGCCGAAGCGGGGAGGCTCCGGCGTATCGTCCCAGAGGTTGAGCAGCTGGATCTGGTTGCCGGCGGCGGAAACGTAGCGCGCCGCGTAGGGGGCCTGGTAAGTCATGGGCGGTTACTGGTTGATATAGTCCTTCACCCCTTCCGCAATGGCTTCGGCAACGCGTCCTGGATGGTCCTTCAAAATAGAGGCGTTTTCAGGATTGGTGATGAATCCACATTCGCACAGCACCCACGGACAGCGGGTCTTTTTCAGGACGGCCAGTCCCGGACGCGACTGCACGGTGTTGGCCCGTCCGGGCAGCAGCCGGGCAAGAGGTTCCGCGATGCATATGGCCAACCGGCTTCCTTTGACGCTTCCCGGGTAGAAACATACATGAGCGCCATGAGCCTGGGGATTGTCGGACGAATCGCAATGCAATGAAATTCCGAAGTCATAGCCGCCTTCGTTGGCGGCCTTGACGGTGGCGTTCAAGTCCTGGGAATTGGTCATCTTCGGGAAGTCGATCACATCCACCCGGGCTCCCAGCCGTTCCAGCATGGGGGCGAGGCGTTCGGCGATCGTCGCCGCGACGGCGTGTTCTTCAAGCCCGTTCCCGCGGGCCCCGGTGTTGTTGGCATGGCCTATATCAATAGCTATTTTCCTGATTATTCTCCTTTAATGGTTGATTGTTAATATAGTGGAACTTGTAAGAAAAACTTTACAGTTGGTCAGCTTTCCGCACATCGGAGGATCACAAGGCACGCAATGGGGAAACAGAACGCGGCAATGCCCGCCGCCGTGTCTCCGCAAGCGGCAAAAACGCCGGCCATCACGCACCCCATCAGCGGCAAAAGAACGGAAGGATTCAGCAGCTTATTCACTTTTCCAGTTTCTTTTCTATGTTTTCGATTCGGACGGCAAGCAGTTGGATCGCCTTGGCGGTCTCCACCTGGACTTGTGTCTGCATGGTCATCAAATCACAAAGGCGGTCATTGTGGTGACCCACGACGTCCCCGATGTACCAGCAGGCAGCGCCGCAAATGGCCAGCGAGAGCATGACGCAGGCCCAGGCGGGGAAAGCCTTGGCGAAGTCGAAGAAACGGGCCGGTACTTCGGAGAGCTTACACATGGCCTTATTTCTTGATGGTTTGCACGATGGGCGGAACATCCGTTTCCGGCTGGGCCTGACTGTAGGAGATATGCCCTGGTTCCAGCACCAGGCAGGAGCCGTCCTTACAGACCACCGTCTTTTCCGGCGTCACGTCCACGGAATGACCGCAGCCGGAGAGGGACATTCCCAAGCCGCCAAGGATGGCGCCAGCGATAACCGCTCCGGCTGCATATAGGGCCTTTTTCCACCAAGTGGACGCGCCGGAAGCCTTGAGGCCGAGATAGGCCCGAACATCTTCCAGCGCATGCTTGCCCATAATCGGCAGGGCATGTTGCGTCAACGTATTCCAACCGGCTTTCTCGTCGTTTGGTAGTTCCTCATATTTGACCTGTACTTGCCCATTATACCAAGATTTACCGGCTGCATAAGCATTGTACATTTCCTCGGCTATTGCCTCGATGTGATTGCATTGATTTTTGTTAGTCATTGTTTTGTGTTTTGGTAAAATGTTTGAAGAACGCCACGGCGGCAGGGTCTGTGATGACAAATTCCGGATAGTCGCGGACTGTGAATATCCGCCGTCCTCCCTGAGCATTGATGGCCTCGACATCCAGCGCAATCTCATCCTGATGCCCGACGGGGGTGTAAGGATCATCCTCGCCGTAGATGGTAGCTGTCATCAAATGCGCCCATACCTGGGACGCCTGCCAGTCCTCTCCCATGCCCACTAGCGCGGCCACCACGGCGGACATAGCCGGAGCCTGGTCGGCGGGGATATCGTCTTGGGTGTAGTTGTCCCTATGAGTGTATCCGTCCTTATCTGGAAAAACAGCGGTCATCGTGAACTTGTCCCACGCGCCGGGAGAAGGAAACTGTATCTGTATTTGGGTATTATCCATAATTGTTAATCGGTTAATTTCTCTGGATCAGTTCGCACCATTCACCAACGATAGTTCCTCCATAATAATTGGGTGCATGCACCCCGACAGAACAATGTCCCGCTGTCTTTGCCAGTGACAGCCTGCTGGACATCGCTCTGCTATAAGAATCCAACGTAAATGTCTCCGGCAAAACCTTGTAGGAAACAAGACGCCCGGCGCTTTTATCAAACCCAACCAGCCAGACACCGGAATGCTTACTCGTCATGGACAAAGCCACTCCCCGCAAGGCAAGGCTGTCGGGCACGGAACACTGGTGGGTGGTATTGACGGCAGTACTGGACGCATTATCCCACCGGGACATGCGGACAGACACGGCACATTGGCCATTGGCCGGACGGCCTATCTGTATATCGACCCAGTATCGCATGTAACCTGCGGGCGTGGCAAAGGGATCATCATCCAGGCTCGCGTAATCCGCATTGAAAGAAGTATTGCCTATGGCGATCGAATCAAAGCACCGGCCATATCCCAGGCCGCAGGACATTGGGAAATAACAACTGGTCAAGCCGTCGTAAGCTGAATTGTTATTGTCGAGATTGATCATATTAAAATCAGCCGTGACCACAGTCCATGCCGGCATGTTGTCTCGCCCGGCAGCCCACCAAAACCGGTCCACAAGTATTCCCCAGGAAAAAGGATTGGAAGAATTGAAATAGGTACGCAACGCGGAAAACTCCATCTCGTGAAGCAGACGCACCTCCCTGTATCTGTCCGCCTCCGTGTCAGTGGATGGCACTACTGGAATATTGACACCCCCGTTGGCGTTAATCGTGCCTCCAAAAGTAGCCGCCGTGCTGATGGATAAAGTAGAAGCAGCAACCCTGTTACAATTTACGGCATTGCCGGATATTTCTCCTGCAGAAGCAAGGTAGGAGACGTGTATGGTAGCGTTGTTTTCATTTGCGAAAATTGTTGCTCCCCCATTACTTAATGTAATTCTCTCCCCGCCGGGAAGAGAAAGCCCTTTTCCGCATGTAACTAGCTCGGTAAACACAGCTCCTTTGGCCGCCAGATTGCCCTGGAGGGTCATATTGCCCTCGGCATCTATTTCAGGCATAGCAGCAAGAACGTCTTCGGCCCGTTTGGCAGCATCTTCTGCGGATTCTGCGGATTGGCCGGCGTTTTCCGCCGCCTTCTGGCTGTCTTCCTTGGACTGTTGAGCTTCGTTGCTGGCCTCTTTGGCCTGCTCCGCGTAATAGGCGGCAGAGGAGTCTCCTCCCAACAGTACGTTGACGCATCCGTTTCCATCGGGCAGATTGACAATGACGGCGCCGGCAATCGCTTGTTTTTCGCCAGGCAAGTCAGGAGTCACGCGTCCGGCTGAAACGAAACATCCGCGCAGAAGGGGAGATTCATCTCCATTTCTGTCCATAAAAACATCGTAGGCCCAGGCGCCGGGAGGGACAGATTCCCAGGAGATCACGCCATTGCCGTCATCATCCGTGGAATATCCAAATTCCGTGATGCCGCTTTTGAGACGGATAGCCCCCCGAAGCGTCACCCCTGTCATATCAACTGGGTCGCCATGGAAGTCCAGAATACGGATCACGAGGGACTGGTTGAGCCCTGTGACTGTCCGTATATCATATGTGCCTGCCTGCTGCCTGAGAAAAAAAAGAGGATGCGGGGGCGCAGCGCGCCCCCTGGTGAAACGCGTCAGGAACCCGGCGCCGGCGTCTCGTCCTGCACATTGGAGGGCGTGAACTGGTACTTGCCGCGATAATCCATCTCGAACTCGAACTGGGGTGAAGCAATCGCCGTGGTGTGTTCGGGATCCTGCAGGAGGCGCAAGGCGCCATGCGCCGTTCCGACCAGATAGATAGTACCCACGTCGTTCTGATACCAGAAGTGAAGATACCCCTCAATCTTGTTGTCGCCGCCATGTCCGACGGTAGTCGATTCCTCTCCATTGGAGGGAGGCGCTCCCAGAGCGAAAGACAGCTGGAACCATTCGGGGGACATGTCCGGCGTGGTGAAGGTCATCCGCTTGCCGGTCGTCGTGTTCTTGCGCTGCTGGCGGTAGCCCAGCGCGCCGCCGTAAAAGCGCGTCACTTCTCCTTCGACCTGGGTTGCGACGGATTGGAAAGCCCCCAAAAGCCCGAAACTCACCCAGGGCTGTTCAGGCCCGGCTGTCGGATCGGCGGGCGGAGCCGTGGGAGGCGTCGGAAACTGGTCCGGCCCGGTGACGTAGGAAACTCCCCCGTCTTCGGTCACCTTGATGCCGTCGGGGAGGAAAATCGCCAGAACGCCGGTAATCTGCGGCGTAACATTGCGGTTTGTGAATGTGGGATCGTATGTAGTAGCCCTGGTGCTGGAAATGGTTAGTAGATGATGGATGCCTTGCCGTCGGCTTCCAGTTTATCGGCGAGTTCTTTTGTAGCACGGATGCGCGCTCCTTTCAAGAAGGTTGAGCGCCCTATCCTCACTTCTTTGGCGAGAATGAGAATGTTCGTGTCGATGACGGGGGCCTGATCCGTCTTCTTCTCCGGTTCAGTGTTGGCTGCAGTTGCTTTGCTCATTTGATGTCAACGAGGTTGAGGGTGGACAGAGCTTCCGCGACGGGCGCGGGAAGTTCCGGGGTGTCGGTTTTCATGGAGAGGCTGAGAACCAGCCCTCCGTCCAGTTCGGCGCGGGTGCGAATGACCCGCACGGCCTTCTTGTCAGTGGTTTTCTTATTTTCGTTGGTCGTTGCCGGCGTTTTGTCGGCGGTTTCGCGGGGTTCGTCCGGTTTGGGGACGTTCTTCCGCACAGCCTTCTTGTCAGTTTTGGATGTGTTCATGGAATTGCGGATGGTTTCGTATGTTGATGTTGACCGGGACGCGGTAGTCCACGGTCAAAACGTTCATTTGCCGTTCCTCGCCGTCAATGCGGGCGGAGGAAGCGAAGCGGCCCTTGACCTTTCCTTTCATGGAGGCGGAAGCGGCAAAGGGAAAAGGGTTCCAGTCCCAAAGGGTTTCCTCAATCAGGTCGCCGATAGCGCGCAGATAGTAATCCGGCGTCAGGCATTCTTTGGGGAACAGGGACGCGTTGTGATAAATGGCGGCGATGACGAAATACTGCCGCCACATGGTCGGGACGGCGGTCTGTCCGTGCCCGTCCTGGTATTCGGCGGCTTCTCCGGGGCACACCAGAACGACGCCGTTGTTGCCCATCGCCGACATGATGATGTCGTTGGCGGCGTACTGGGGGTCGAAGGGCCGTTCGAAGATGTGGCAGTTCAGCGCTCCCAGGCTCTTGAGGCGCTCAATGACGCGCCGGCACATGGTTTGGTCGATGGAGGGGATCATGATGCGTTTCCGATGTTGGCGAGGTAGGTTTCCGCGGCGCGCTGCGCCATCCGGTCCATCGTCGGGAGAATTCCAGGCGTGGGCGGGATCGTGACTTCGCGGCACAGCACGTAGAGCACGTCGCCCGTTCTGGATCCCTGGCGGAACAGTTTGCGGGCCGCTTTCTTTCCGGTGGCTGATTGCGCCGTCTTGAGGATGAGGACGCCGGTCACATTGCCGTTGCGCCCGCCGTTTTTGGAGGGGATGAATTGCAAGTCCTCTTTGCGGAAGCCGGCGCTGTAAATGCTTCGGGCCCCGCCATGGCCGCGGGGGGCGTTGATGGTGGGGATAGCCAGGTTCCGGATCGGGTTCCCGGTGATTTCCGAGGTGCGCCCCGTGGGGCGAAGCGGCCCGCCCAGATAACCCTGCGTGCCGATCCAGTGAAGACCGATGCCGCGCCAGGCGATGGAGACGCTGACGCCCTCGGCGGTTTCTTCCATGGTCGTGGCGTCCGCCGCGCCGTCGTAGTAGTCCTTGCCCTGCTGGCGCAGGGTTTCCTGAATGAGCAGGCTCAGGGCGACGCCGGACTTGCGGAGGGCGGTTTTGTGCCGGGCCGAGGACGGCTCCATGTCGGCAAACGCCCGGTCAATCTCGGTCTGGTCAATATGGACGGTTACAGCCATTTGGAGGGTAAAACGTAAGGGGTGGGCAGTTCCACGCGGAGGGCTCCGGCGACGTCTTCCACTTTCTTGACGTGCCCGGAGGTAAGGCGCCAGGTGAATTCTCCCTCTTCCTTCCGGGAAACGGGGATATACTGGCGGGAGGACGCGGCGGCCACGTCCGCGGGCCGGGCGTACCAGACGCCTTCCGTTTCGGCAAACAGGCGATCCAGCAGGCGGTCCAGGTAGAGGGCTGCCAGCGTTCCGGCCACGGATCCCCCGGCCGCCGCCAGGCGGAAGGCCTGGACCTGCCGCAAGGGGATCTCTTCCGGGAAATCCCCGGACAGGAGTTCCGCCAGTTCCGCGTCCGTGTAAGGCCGCGTGCCGTTTGGGTCGGTATAGACAAAGGTGGTATTTCCGTCGTTTTCGTTGTTGACGCACAGGGCGTCTTTCAGGATGCCGCGGATCTTCTTCTTGTTGGCTTCCGTCACACCCTGGGCATTGCTTTCCAGTGTGGCGTTGAAGCTGGCAGGAGCGGGACGGACGCGGGAAACGTCCAGCCCGGCAGCGCGGGCTTCTTCGGCTCCGATGGGAGCAATGTTCATTCCGGACAGGTAGTCAAAAGGAGGGTAAGGCGTTCCGAACCGCGACAGACGGATCCAGATATCGGAGGACGCCAGGGCATAGCCGACGGTCTCGCCCCGGATGAACCCGGAGGATACCGCCTCTGTGGCTTCTTCTTCCAGCCCCGCTCTGGCCCGATTCCAGCGTTCGGCCCAATAGCGCGGGTCTTCCCGGCCCTGGGAGCGGTAAAATTTGAAGGCGGCCGTGTCTTCATCCTGCGTCCAGTTGTACCAGTTCCGGTATCCGTGGGCCATGGCCGCGTTGGTTTCCATCACGACCTGGATGCGGACCCAGGAGGACAAATCCCGAATGCCTCCCTGACCTGTCGCCGGGGGACGGTAGCCCTGCTGGCGCAGGGTTTCGCGGATGGCCTGCTGCGCTTCCTCGTAGCTCAAGGCGCCGGACGCGACTTTCGCGGCCTTGTCCTCAAAATCGGACAGGATGACGCCGGGTTCCACGCCGGACACGAAAAAGGCGCGCTCGGCGTAGTCGTTGGAGATCATCTCTCTCTGGGCGGCGGTCATCATCGGTAGGTGCTTCGCATCGGGTTGAACCAGGGCCGGCGCGTGTAGCGCGGCATCATGTAGGCGGGGTCCGCAGGAGCGGATCCCTCCACGCTTTCGGGCAGCATGTCGCCCCGGGCATAGAGAGCCAGCATCGCGTCGGCCGATTCGGCGGCTTTCTGGCGCGTATCGGTCAGGTTGAGCTGGTAGCGCAGGTAGAGCTGCCGGATGATCAGCGGCCATGCCAGGGACCGCATGCTTTGCGGAATGTCGTACATGCCGCTGTTCTGGAGCGATTGCCGCAGGGCGAGGTTGTTGGCCAGCGCCCCGCGGATGGTCATGCAGACATCGTTGACCGCCTCCATCATGACATCCCGGTAGTCCAGGCTGCGCTGTTCCCCGGCTGTTACCAGGGCATCGCGTTCGGCGGTGTTGAGACCGAGCAGCCGATCGGCTTCGTCGGTGGAAATCGTGGACCAGGCAGGAAAGGCGGACATGATGGAGGCGGGCGTTAGGGTTAATCGCCGGTGGCCGTCGCGTCGATGCGGACGATGGCGCTGGGGTTCGTCAACTTGGTCAGCGAGTAGACGCGGTTTGTGACGAGCGTCAAGGCCGGCGTCGGCTTGTATTCGGTAATGACTTCTCGGCGAAGCTTGCCGGAAAGACCGAAGGTCTTGACGGCGGAGGCGTCGAACTGCGTCGGGGAGTCTTCCTTGTACAGGACATAGACTTCGTTTTCCATGATGGTTTTCGCGTCGCCGGAAGCGTCGCGGTACGGCATGGACGCGATGTAAATATCCCGGATAGGACGGATCAGAGCCATGCGAAGAAGGTCTTCGTTGAACAGGCCGACGCTGTTGAAGGAAACCACCTGACGCGCGAGCGTGTTGGAGCGAAGCAGCTGCCATGCGTTGATGCCGAAGACAATCGTGTTCGGCATGTGTCCGGTTGCGGCATTGATGGACAGGATTGCCTTGTCCAGGTCCGCCAACGGGTTTTTCTGCTGGTTGGCCCAGCCACCCATGCCGGAAGCGGCCGGAAGCTGGCTCATCAGAAGCTTGGCGCGTTCGTATTCGTACGAAGTGACGAACTGCGATTCGATGAGTTTGTATTCCGCCAGGGTGATGGCCTGCGCCTTTTCCCGGTTGACGCCCAGCAAGGCGTCAGGGATGGGCAGCGTCAAGCCGTAGCCCTGAAGGGTGTCGGTTTCGTTTCTTCCGCGCAGGACGGTCTGGCGGGGAGGTTCGCCCGGCCCCACCTGGATGGGCTGGACGGTGAAGGCCGATTCCGTGTCCCAGACCTTGTACTGGAAATTCAGGTCATAGACCGGGACGATCGGAGCGATGCGGCTGATGATGGAGTTCTCTTCGGTGTTCCCGGACCCCGCGGAATAGGAGGTCAGGACATCGGTGAACTGAACGGCGGAGCAAAATGGAGTAGCCCTTGTTCTTGGTCTTTCTGTTGGTTGGGGTTAATAGTTAGGCTGCGGCGACCTGGTAGGACGGAACGAAGCCGATTTCCACAAGGCCCTGTTCCCACTGGGCATGAATAACGCGGGCATAGACGGTGTCGCCGCTGGCGGCGGCCTTCCATGTCCCGTTGGCCGTGATGGTGACGGGCGTTCCGGCGTTGATGGTTCCGGGCGTGTCGGATAGAGCCGCCTTGATCAGGCCGGCATACATTCCGACGAGCGCGGCGACGCAGGTTCCCTTGTTGGGCTGTCCCTGCAGGACGACGCCGAGCAGCTGCGTCTGCGTGGGGATGGCGGACAACGGAGTTCCGACAAATTCGGGGATGTCAGGATTGGCGGTCAGCGCCACGACGGTTCCTTCCTGTCCGCACAGGTCAACGCCTTCAGGGGCGTTGAAATAGACGATGGCGCTTTTCTGGGTTACGTTGAGTGATGGCATTGGTTGATATGGGTTAAGTTATCGGTTGGCGGAGACGATGAAGCCTTCTTCGGTCGCTTTCTGGTAGGCGTCATAGCGCTTCATGCCGTCCTTGATCAGTTCGTTGACGCGGTTGTTGAATCCGTCAATGGATTCCTTCTTGCGGAATGGGTCAGGGGGATTCAGCGTCGCGCGGCGGTTCAGAGGCGTCCTTTTCGGCAGTTCCTTCTTTTCCTCCTGATCCGGTTTTTTGGGCGGAGTCTGGCGGTTGAGCGCACGGATAAAAGCGTTCAGCGCGGCGGGGCTTTCCCGGAGAGAGTTTTTCAGCTCTTCCCGGCGTTCTTCCGTGAATTCCTCGCGTTCTTCCTCGTCCAGCGCGTTTTCGTACGTGCTGACGGCGTCGTCCACTTCGGCGTTCACGTGGTCTTTCTCACGCTTTTCCAGCGAGAGCAGTTCATCAAGGCGTCCGAGGATCGCCCTGCTCATGTCGTCGGTGCCGTCAAATTCGACATCCAGCTTGTCAAGCAGGGAGTCGAACAGGGCCCGCTGGGCCTTGTCCATCTCCTTGGACGGATATTCTCTATCGTCGTTTTCCATATTGGTTTTCTGGGTTGTTTCCCCCTCTTCGGGGCTTTTGGGGTCGCCCCCGGCCTCGTCGGAGGCGGGGGAAGTCTGTCGGTTGACCAGAGGCCGCTTTCCCTTGATGCGCGGCCGGTTGGTCAGAGCGAAGCCGGTCAGACGCGACGGGCGGTAGACGCCGTCCGTCAAAGTCATGCCTTCGCCATATTCGGTGGATGATTGCGTGTATTCCTTGTCCTGCAGCATCTTCAGGCCGCGCGGCGTCCATTCGATGAACCCGTAGAGTTCCAGCGTGCCGGAAGGGTCGCGGTAGGTGTCCAGCCTCTTGAGCCATCCGAGGGCCCGAGTATCGCGGGAAAGGTCGTGGCTCAGGTGGTCGCCGTCGATGAGCATGCCCGGGCCGTCAAAGGTGCGGGCGTTGAAGTCGTCCACCATGTCCCGGATCGCCTGCTCGTCGATGCGCAACACGGCGGGACCCTCGCCGTAGTCAACGTCATGGTCTCCGCTTTTCTCAACGTGGAACCAGCCGTTGGCGGGTCGGGACAGGTCATTGATTTGTTTCGTGCTGATCATCGGTAAATCCTTTCATGAGTCCGGCGTAAATCATTTGCTGAAGCTGTTCATAAGCATCGGGCGGAATGAGTGCTTTTTCCGGTTCCCTGTTGGCCGCCGCCGTCACCGGAACGGGGTCCTGCGTGTCCTCGATCGACATGCCGATCTTTTCTTCAATCTCGGTCTTCTCGGGGCGGACGCCTCCGTCGGCAAGCGCGGCGATTTCCTCGGCTTTCTGCAGCGGGGTCTGGACGGTGTCAAAAGTGATGTGGAGGCGGGCCAGCGGTTCGCCGTCTCCCAGGACAAGCGGGCTGATGGCGGCGTTAAAAGCTTCGGCGACCTTGGAACAGACCGCGGAGACGACCGAATTCCAGCTATCCGTGTGCGCTCCCCCGGCCAGCGTGCCGGATCCTGATTCATTCAGGACGGTCAGAGTGCCGGCCATTACAAACCGCACCTGGTCCTTGTCGGACATGTTGATTCGGGATAGGAAATAGTTTTCGTTGATGTTGGAGGCTTTCAACGGTTCGGCGGTGCAGCCGGGAGGAAGCACAATGGAGGCTCCCGATTTGAGTTCCTCACAGGCCCGTTCCAGCGCGTCCATGACGGCGGCGCTCGCGTCCTTGGGCGCCGTGATGATGACCGGGGCGCTCCCGTAGCGGTCCATATGGTTGTCCCACGTAACTTTGGCGTGATTCCGCTCAAAAGAGGCGCGGGTTGCCGGAAAAAGAATGGGGTTCCGGTGCTCCATGACCACGAGCGTTTCTTCCTCTACGCTCTCGCCCGTGTCGACCCCGATGTAGCACTGGGGATTAAACTGCCATTCGTTCAGCTCTCCGGGCCGCACCCAGTATCGCTGCGGGATGAATTCAAAGCGGCGGCCCCAGGAATCTTCGATGTATTGGAGGTGGGCGTACCCGTAAAACATAGCGGAGGCCAACTGCCCAAAGGCCTGTTGAAGTCCGGTGACGGAGTGATAGAATTCTTCCAGCGCGTTCTGCTGACGCTGGGCTTCCGGGCTGTCGTCCGCGGCGTCAATCTTCCATCCCTGCATGGAGACGCTTTCAATGAGCCGGGAATAGAGCATGCCCATCAAGCCGTCCGAGTAGATGACCTCGTCCCAAATGAGCATTTGGCGGGCAAAGGCTCCACGCCGCGCTTCGTTCCGGGCGTCAATCAGGGTTTGCAGGTCGGCGCCCTGTAACGGGTCCCAATATTCGTACCATTGAGGCTGGTTAGGCTTCCGGCTCTGTTCCGTCAACGCTCGCCGGGCCAGGTCCGTTTCAAGCTCCTTGATTCTGGTCTCCTGTTGGGCTACCAGCTTCGGGGCGTTGAGGATATTTTTGACGGCGTTAAACCTGAGGCTAAAGAAAAGGTGGTTGCAGGGGAAGGAGTTGGACCTTCGATTCGGGGACAGGAACCCCGCGTGATATCGTTTCACCACCCTGCGATTGCTTACATATCGTCATATATTGATATCTTGATATGTTGTCAACCCTAATATCTCCCGTAAGCGCGTTTTGATGACACGGGACGGGCGTACCAGGCTCCCAGCGTCCGCGCCAGTCCGCTGTTCCGGCGCGCGTGCCAGGCCATCACAAGGGCGTCGGCCCGGTCTGGGGAACGAACGCCCCGCTTTGCCATATCTTCTTTGCTTTCAATGCGGACGCGGCCTATTGCGTCGGTTTGGAGTCGTGGAGCAACCAGCTGCTCAATCGTATCCTCGTCAATGTCGAGGATGAGTTCTTTTTCTTCGATGGCGCGGGCGAGAGCCCGCCATGCCTGGGCTCGCAGATTGACAAAGGCTTGTGTGTCATCCGCCGGAAACCCGCCGCGGTAGGAGTGCACCGGAAAGCCCTCGGCGCGGAAGTCATCAATGATGGGGAGCCCTAGGCCGTCGCCGTCGGCAAAGATGCGGTCGGCAGAGATGCCGAGTTCGGCGGCCTTCCGGCGGAAACGTCCGCGCGCTCCTACGGTGTCCGGGTCGGACCAGTGGTCGGCGATGAAAAAACGGTTGCCCTGCCCGGCCGCAAAGACGTTTTCATCGCCTCCCGCGGCAAAGTCGAAGCCGCCGCAGGTCTCTCCGGTGTCCAGGAAGGGAGGCGGGTTGTTGACCAGCTCCATGAGAGCGCGGCGGGAAATGACGGATTGTCCGTCAAGGTCGGTGAATTCACCAAGGATGGCCGAGCGGTAGAAGGAGGACTGCTCACCATATTCTTTTTTCAGGCGTTCGGCCTTGCCCGGGTCGTTGATTTCAATGTGCGGGCAATCCTCGTATTTGACGCGGATTTTGTAGTAGAGCGATGAATTTTTGTGAAAGCAGTCGTAGAAGGTGCCGGAATCGGCGCCCGGCGACGAGGTGATGAACGCGTGAAAGAGCGTGCAGCGGGAAACGGCGGCGAAGATGGAGTCCGGAATGGTTTTGGCCTCGTCCAGGACGTAAAAGACAGGATCCACGTCGGGCGAGATTTTTGGATGCCATCCTTCCGCACGTCCCGCGTTGTCGGTGGAGAAACCCACGGCAAAGCCTCCCTCCGGCGTGCGGATCTCCGTCTTGTTGAAGGTCCAGCCGGAAAAGAAAGGATTGTCCATGTAGCGGCGGAGCGCGGGAAAGAGCTGCTTTTCCACCTGCATCCACGATGAGGACGTAACGGGGACCTGTCCCCGCGGAAAACAGGTGAGAAAGTACAGGATGGCGGGAGCGATGCAGTTGCTTGTCTTGCCGGATCCGTTAGGAGCGACCAGAGCCACGCTTTTCCCTCCCAGGGTCAGCTTACCCAGGGACAACGCCTTGATGGACTCCACCTGCCATGGATAGGGGTCAAGGCGGAGGATATGGCGCAAGAAGAAGCTGACGGGGATTCGTGTCCTGACGGGTTAGGGATGGAGTTTGCCGGCGATGGTTTCCAGCGCGGTTTTCTCGTCTTCCTGCAGCTGGGCGAGCTGCTCAGGGTCCAGCGTGATTTTCCGTTCCAGCGGCGCTCCGGGAACGCCGGCGACGTCCTGACGGACCCGGTCTCCGAATTTATCAGGAGCGAAGCGGGCGGCGACTTTCAGCCGGGTTTCAATGGCGAGCTTCTTCGCGGCGACGGAGGCGGAGCCGCATTCCGGGTCAAGGGCGACTTTCGCGGCTTCGTCGGCCAGCTCCTGGCAGGCGTCAATCATAGCTTCCGACTGCGCTTCCCGTGCGTGTTGAATGAGTTTGGAAAACTCCGGCTTTGTTTCACGCCAGTTCCAGACCGTCCAGACCTCCGGCATGTGGTCATCGGAGCAGATGGATTTCATGGTTTCGCCGTTGGCAAGACGGGAGGCTATTTCGGCGGCGAGTTCCTCGGTGTAGAGGCTCGGCCGCCCCGGTTTTCTTTTGGTAATAGGTTTATTTTTCCTGCGGCTCTATTATAGGAGGCAACGGATATCCAATTCAAGCGCGTTGTTTGTTCTTGATTCGGCACGGGGGCCGGATGGCGGATCCTGGAGGCTCCATCCGTCCCGGAATAAAAAAAGGGGCGGCTTCGAAAAAACCGCCCCTTTTTAAGGGAAGTGGGCGTTGCCGCCCGGATGATCTTGCGATCGTTTTAATCCACAGCCCCGAAGGGCTGAACGTTCAGAAAGAACGCCTCCTCCTATCATTTTTTGATGGAGGACGACAACGAAAAAAATCTTCTTTTTTCATTTTTTCTCTTGCTATACTAAACATTGTTTAGTATATTGACCTTGTTGACGGGAGGTAAGGGACCGAACGAAGACACAATCCAAAACCAAATCAGAAAGAACAAGACAATGAACGACAACAAAATCATCACCACGGAAGACGGCGAAGAAATCAATCTGAGCGCGCTTGAACGCGAATTCGGTAGCTATGATTTTGAAGGACACACCTACTATGCTGCTCGCCAAATGGAATTAACCAATCGTCTTTTTGCCGGATGCTACAACGACGCGGAAGACGGGGACGAATACACCGAGGAATACTCCGCGCCCGGATACGACGAAAACGGAAACCCCGTGGAAATCTTCATGACTTTCACGCAGGTGAAAGGTGAAGAGATAGACCCGGAAAACCTTAACTGGTTCCAGGACTCCGACCGCGTTGAAGCCCTCTAACCATGATTCCAGGGCGGTGCATGCCGCCCTGGCACAGCTATGACTATTCAAGAATTTGTTGATTGGGTGCAGTCCAGATACCATTTGCGATCCAAAACTTCTGCGGTCAAAAAGGCTGCGCAAATGTTGCGTGTGACGGAAATGGCGGTGTGGCAATGGTTGGGCGGGTCCAGAAAAACGAGTCCTTCCATGGAGCTGTTGATGGAGCTAATCACCCGTCACGGATTGCCGGACGAATAGACCTATACGAGATTCCAGGGTATACGAGATTCCAGGGCTATTCCCGGGGATGGTAGTTGATTTCGCGGTAGGATGTCCAATTGCAGGTAATGATGGTGCCGCAAAGGTGGATGCGGGAAACAATGGCCGGCCCGAGTCGATCTTCAAGGGCGGCGGGGCTGTAGTTGGCGATGATGATGGTCGGTTTGCCGTTCTGGTGCCGGTAGTCAATGAGCCGTTCCAGCGCAGCGCCTGCAAAGTCCGTGTCCTTGACCTCGTGATACTCGTCCAGCACCAGAAGATACGGCGCCTTGTATCGCTTCATGACATCGGATTCTAAGCCGTTGCCGTTAAACGTCTCTCTCAAGGCCATCGTGTAATCATAGGCCTTGGTATAGAGTACGCGCTTCTTTCGCCTGTACATGATGCGTCCAAGAAACGCGCTCAATACCGTTTTCCCGGTGCCGTATCGACCGTTCAGCACAATGATGCTCCCAGGGGTTAAAACGAGGCGGTAGGAGTCACGGAGGGCTTTCTTCCATGGATCCCCAGTTACTTCGTCGAGACAATCAATAGCGCGTCGGGGAAAGCCGCGATCAATCAGGCCCAGGCGTTCGTATGCCGCCCGGCGTTCTTCTTCCCGCTGCTTTTCAGCAGCCAGCGCTTCCGCTTCCAGCTCTTCAATGCTTCTTCCGTCGTCCTCGGCAAGCAGGGTGATGGATTCCAAGAGGCTTTCAAGATTAACTCCTTTCAGTCCTCCCTGGGGTTTAATGGGTTCGTCAATCTTTCCAGAGGTCATCTCTTCTTGATGGTTTAGTCGTTGATTTTGGCTTGGTTCCCACGGTATTGGCGGGTTTCAGACCGGGCGCGTCCGCATTGTTCCGGGCCCAGGTGGCAGCGTATTGGCGAGCCATGGGCCGCCAGTCCGCCAGGGGGACGCCGTGCCGGTTTCGCCATCCAACGGCGGACTGTTCGTTGAAAAACCGTTCCGCGCACCGGGTCAGCTCGTCTCCAAGCGGGTGCAGAACCTGGGCGTCCATAAAACGGTCAACCTCGGAAACGTCCTTCGGAAATTGGCAAACCTCGCGCCCGGTTGTAGTTGTAGTAGTAGTATTATCTTCTCTTCTCTTCTCTGGTAACGGTTTTTGTAACGGTTCGAGCGTTACATTTTCGTTACATGTTTTTGCAACTCGCTCATGATGAGCTTTTCTGCTATTCGCAACACGGCGGTTCGTATTGGCCCTATTCTTGGCGGATTGGCCGTTGTGGCGGTCAAAATTGGGGATTGAAAGGAGGCCCTCGCGTCCATTCAACCAGCCGACTTTGACAAGCCCAGCAGCAAAGCCGGGGCAGAATACGAGACGGTCGAGAAACGAATTTGTAACGGTAATGGCGTTACCAGAAACGGATTGTTGATCAGCCCAAATCCAGAGGCGAAGCAGCTTGCCGACAACGGCATCCTGATCAATTCCAAGGATGCCGGCCAGCTTCACCACTTCGGGTTTGTCCGGTGTCGTGTGTTCCACCTTGATCCAGTCTCCGGCCATATCAAAAAAGTGTCAGTTGGGGGTTGTAGATTTCATAAAGACCAGGAAGACGGTCTTCCCGCGGCGGTGTCCGAACAAAGGTTCATGGCTGGCCAGCTTCAACACTTCTGCCGTGCTGACCTGATCCTCACACCATTTGAACACCAGAACGCCGCCCGGTTCCAAAACCCGGAAACACTCCCGGAAACCGGCCTTCAAATCCTCCTGCCAAGTCTCCCTGTCCAGTTTTCCGTACTTCTTGGCCAGCCAGGATGATTCCCCAGCGTGAATCAGGTGTGGAGGGTCGAACACGACAAGGCGAAACTCCCCGTCGCTGAAAGGCATGGCCCGGAAGTCTCCGACGACATCCGGCTTGATTTCCAGGGTTCGCCCGTCGCAAAGCGTGTGCGTTTCATGCCGGCGATCCATGAACACCACGTCAGGATGGCGGCGGTCAAACCAGAACATGCGGGAGTAGGCCGTCATTCTGCCGAGCGAGCAGTACGCTTGCGGGATAGGGTTCAAGTTCGACAGCGCAAACGGTGCGGAATCCGAGCAGCTCGCTTCCAAGTATGCCTCCACCAGCGCCCGCGAAAAGATGTAGCTCATTCACTCTCCCTCCTTTCTCGGCTCCCAGTTGACAGCAAATCCCTCGTTGATGCAGGGGTTACAAACAACCGGTATGGGTTTAATATTGTTATAAGCGCAGTTGTAGCAACCAGCAACCCAATCGGTTGTTATTCCTCGGACATCATATCCTCGTATGGCTTTCAAAGGTGTGCCGCAAAGAGGGCATTTAGGCGTTTTCATCGTCCCTCCTTTCAAACACGATTTCCACCTGTCCGGCCCTGTCCAGATCATGCACGCGGTCAATCCCGGCGCAGTCCAGCGTCCTGTCGTCAATCCCCATGGCCTTGCAGGCTCCATCCAGATACGCCTTGCAGCGGGCCAGGCAATTATCCGCGTCCGGCTTCGGTCCCTTGAAAAACCAGATCACCCGGTAATGCGTCGGTTGCATCCTCCGGCCATTCAGGGCTTCACAAGCCCTGCCCCAAGCTATATTCCGGGCGCGGCTCTTGGCAGCCGTCTTCTTGAACCCCGCCACCTGGGCCCCCCTCTGCGTGAGAGGGGCCTTCGCATTCGGAGACAGGCAGCGCGGCGTGTGAGGCAAGGTAATGGTCAGCGTGGTCATCATGCCGCACCTCCTTCCACTTCCTTCACGGATCCCTTCGTGGTTTTCGATTCGCCATACTCCGCCAGCAACTGCCGCAGCCATTCGCGGCTGGCCTTCGTGGTCGCCTTCGGATCCGCCGCTTTACGAGCCGCGTGAACCAGTCTGTCCAATTCCGTGATGCCGACCTTGCAGCACCCGGCAAACGCTTCCGCCGTCACCTCGTCCGGGAACTCGGCATTCAGCGCGGAAAACGCCCCGGAAGGATCCGTCACCGTGAAACTGGTGCGTCCGGGCGCCATCTCAAAACCGGGAATCAGGCCGGCGGCCACATCCTGTTCAAACCGGTAATCCACAGCAGCCGCCCATTTCTTTGCCGTCTTCGCCAGGTGGTAAGCCTGAACCTTCTCGGTAGGGGAAAACAGCTCCCACTTATCCCGGTCCGTAGCGATCAGGGAAGCCTGCTCCACCATGGCCGCGGCCTCGTGGCACACCGCCTTGGCCCGGCAATACCGGCAGGCTGCCTCACTGCAATAGCGCGGGGCGTCCGGGTCCATAGCTGCCCTGGCGACGGCAAGAGAATCCTGTTCGGCCTGGCTAATCGCCTCGTCATCGTAAAACGTAACAGATGCCGGACCAGCCACCCGTGGCTGGATGATAGCCGCGTAAATGCCATTGTAAATAATCCCCTCTTCATTGGCTTTTTGAGCCGCCAGCGGAACCAGGGCTTCAAGCTGACGGTTGGCCTCGGCGGAATCCACAGCCACGCGGCCAAACTTCCAATCCAGTACCAGAAGATCCACTCCAACTCTGAACAGTGCGTCCCACTGTCCGGAATACTCGCCCCCTTCAATCCAGTCGGACAAGAAACGGCGTTCTTCGGTGGATACAAGAGAAAAAAAAGCATCGGGATAATCCAGGATCCTCTCTTTCACATCATCCAGCAGACGCAGAGCACGTCCGCAAAGCTCCACCTGCTCATGATTCAGCTCGGCAGACTCATACTCCCGGCTATTCAGAAAATCATGCCAGGAAAACTCCATTCCTTCTTCGGCTGCATCATCCTTCAAAAGAAGATACTCCATATAGCGGTGCAACAGCGTGCCTTCTGCGGCAGCCTCGGAACTCTCGTCGGGACAGGACTTCTCCATCGTAAACGAGCCTGGGCATAAAGCCAGACGTCCAAACGCGGACGCGGAGGGCAGCCCTTTACGTACATCTTCAACAGTATCGGTCATGTTGTCGTCTCCTTCCTATCCGATAAAGGGTTGCAGCTTGTCAGGATTGGCCGCCAGCTTTTCCTTCTGCTTGTCATTCAGTTCGTGCCATCCCTTCACCTTGTCGCCGCTGGCCTTCGCAATAGCCTTGTTCAGTTGATCTTCCGTACAGGAAAGAACTTCCATCAGCCGGATGTGGGGCGGCGGAACTTCTACGTCGCCTTTGCCGGGAACCTCCGCGTCTCCCAGCTGCCGCGGGGAGTCAGCAACCTTCTCGGCATCCACAACGTCGCCCCCGGAAATCTCCCTGGACTTGAACAGGGGCGGCTTAATATCCGGCTGGCTCTTGCCGGCAATATCTTCCGCCTCTCCCTCCACGCTCAACCCGTTCAGGACTTCCGGGCACTCCGTCCGGGCGAAAAACGCCGCGGCCCTGTACCTGTACATCAATTCCGGTATAGATACCCACTTGCTGCCATTCTTCTTCAGCCATCCTTCCTTATCCGCCACTTCCTCCGTCACCCATACGCCGCGGACCTCTTCGCCGGTTTCCTTCTTCGTGGCCACCAGGCGCATGCCAACCAGCCTTTCTCCATCGCGGCGTTCCTCGAACTTGATGCCGTTAAACTTTCCGCAAGTCTGAATAAGAGCGATGGCAAACTTGCCCGACCAGGAAGGAGTTCCGTGCACGACGTATAAATTCTGCATCACCATCAGCGGATCCATCCGCAGCCGCAGGGCTGTATTCAGGGCGATGAAGCAGGAACCGGGGTTATTCTGGTAGGTGGTCGGCACCATGCTGGAAGATGCAAGCATCTCGGCGGCCTGCTTCGCCATCTGGAACTGTTCACTGTTGGCAAACGCTCCCAGTACGGACAGTTGCTGTCCTTGCTCTTGTAAAGTCAGGGATTCTGTTGTAGGGGTATTCATGTTATTGGTATTCACATTCATGTTATTGGTATTCACATTCATGTTATTG
>ERZ1673730.912-NODE-912-length-28162-cov-5.694738_pt1 | contig 28162 bp, 19 predicted proteins | sample MGYA00580200_ERZ1673730 | MGnify/ENA primary metagenome ERZ1673730 (study PRJEB41218, sample SAMN15661761) | gut metagenome | host: Homo sapiens | place: Canada: London | collected 2015-08-20/2019-03-30 | study: EMG produced TPA metagenomics assembly of...
GCAGCTCGCCCACGCAGCGCAGGCGGCGGTTGCCCAGATGGTCGATATCGTCCTTGGTGACCAGGCCGTGAGCCAGGGCGTTCATATAGTTGATGGAGGCGAGAATATCGTCCACGATGATGTGCTTGGGCACCAGCTGATCGGCGTTTTGGCGGCACTGATCGATGAGCTCCTGGCCCTGGTACTGGCCCAGCAGCTCCTGCAGCACGTCAAAGCGCACCCGCTCCTTGATACCGCAGGCAGCCTTGGGATCAAAGTCCACATAGCGGCTCATATCGCACATGCGGTTGGTAAAGATGCGGACGGTGGCGCCGTCATCGGCCAGAACGGACACCTCGCCCACGCCGATGGCATCCAGCTCCCGGCACTCCTTGCCGGTGAGGACGTGGCCCTCATCAAAGAGGATCTCTCCGGTGGTGGGGTCAGCCACAGGCAGAGCCAGCTTGCGATCCCGGGCAATGGACCAAAGGGTCAGCTTCTTATTGAACTTATAGCGGCCCACGATGCTCAGGTCATAGCGCCGGGGATCGAAGAACAGATTGTTCAGCAGAGTCTCAGCGGAATCCAGCGTGGGGGGCTCGCCGGGACGCAGCTTGCGGTAGATTTCCAGCATGGCCTCCTCATAGGACTTGCAGCCGTCCTTTTCCAGTGTGGCCACAATGCGCTGGTCATCGCCGAAGCGGTCGAGAATCTCGGCATCTGTCTTGAGCCCCAGGGCGCGGATCAGGCAGGTGATGGGCAGCTTGCGGTTTTTATCAATACGAACCCAGAACACCTCGCTGGTGTCGGTCTCATACTCCAGCCAGGCACCCCGATAGGGGATGACCGTAGACGTCAGCAGGGGCAGGTCGGTCTTCAGGTCCGTTTCCTTGCCGTAGTAGATGCCGGGAGAGCGGACGATCTGGCTGACCACCACACGCTCGGCGCCGTTGATGACGAAGGTGCCGGAGTGGGTCATCAGGGGGAAGTCCCCCATGAATATCTCCTGCTCCTTGATTTCGCCCGTCTCCTTATTGTGCAGGCGCACACTCACCTTCATGGGAGCCGCATAGGTGGCATCCCGGGCCTTGCACTCCTCCACATCGTACTTGGGCTGCTCATTCATGCTGAAGTCGATGAAGCTCAGCTCCAGGTTACCGGCATAGTCGCTGATGGAGGCCACATCCGCAAATACCTCCCGCAGACCGGTATCCAGGAACCACTGATAGCTCTTCTTCTGGATCTCCAGCAGGTTGGGCATCGCCATGACCTCTTCGTGCCTGGCAAAATTCTTACGCAGGGTTTTGCCGTAATACTTATCCTTGGCCATCTTCAATACTCACGCCTTTCTTGCTTTTATCTCAACTTAATTTGCTTACTGTTTTCAGGGCTTTTGCGGGGTGCGCGCCGAATCGCTTGTGACACGCACGGGCTTGTTGCTTCTTTTATGGGCCACCCGCTTGTTTTTTTCGCCGACAGATGGTATCCTATGAACAGATTATAAAAGGGGACATGCCCCCACTATCCGAACATAATCGATTCATTATAGCAGGTCAAGGGCTTGCTTGTCAATAGGTTTTTGCGCTTTTCCGGGCTTTGGCCCGGATTTTTTGTTTTGGGAGCAAGCGGGCCATCGAGGACGCCGCCCCCCTACGGATACGTTACTTAAAGTGCGATGCAGAGATATTACGAGTTGCCGCACCGGTGTGTGCGCCGGTTCGCAATGACAGGCCTTATTGGTAGAGGTATCATCGGTCCCCCGGGATTAAAGGAGGCCCCTGCGCGGCTATTTCTGCCGTGCAGGGGCCTCCTATTATAATATATAATGCACAATTTAATTATGGCATCTTGACTTCGTCCGTGGAGGCGGAGAGCTCCCCGGTTTTCGGCGTCAAAGCCTTCACGGCTTCCGCGGCCTCGGCATTGGCACCCTCACTATAGGTCAGGTCGCTCTCGGTGACCTTACGCAGCTCCTTGCGGCTAATAATGTCGTACATGCAGGGCACCACCAGCAGGGTCATAAGGGTGGCATACACCAAGCCGCCGATGCATACCAGGGCCATGGGCTGCATCAGTGCCGTGCCCGCGTCGCCGCCGAAGGCCATGACCAGCAGGCCCAAAATCGTCGTGATGGACGTCATGAGGATGGGCCGCAGGCGGGTGACGCCGGCCTCAATGATGGCCTCCCGCCGACCCATGCCCTCCAGGCGCAGCTGGTTGATATAGTCCACCAGCACGATGCCGTTGTTGACGATGACACCCACCAGCATCACAAAGCCGATGAGAGACACCACACTCAGCTCCACCCCGCTCACCAGCAGGATGATAAAGCCGCCGGTGAAGGCCAGGGGGATGGTGAACATGACGATAAACGGCGACTTCAGAGACTGGAACTGGGCCACCATCACCAGATACACCAGCAGGATGCCCAGCACCAGCATCAGCAGCAGCTGCTGCATGGCGTCCATGATGGCCTCGTTTTCACCGCTGAATTCCGTGGTCACTCCCTCAGGCAGGGTAAGCCTCTCCACCGCCCGGATGGCCTCAGCAGACACCTTGGTCACATTATGATCCTCGTCCACCTGAGCCGTCACATTGATGCAGCGGCGCTGCTCCTGGCGGTTGATGGTGCTGAGGCTTACAGTGCGTTCCATGGTGGCAACCTCTCCCAGCCGAAAGCTCTCGCCGGAGGATACACTCCCCAATGTGGATGCCGAGCTGCCCATAGCACCGCTTGTCATGGAGCTATCCATAGAGCCACCCATGATGCCGCTCACGGAGGAACCGGGGGTTATCTCCAGGTCCAGCAGGTGCTCCAGGTCCACCGTTCGCTCCTCCGGCAGGGCGATAGTCACGCCCATGTCCTGGCTGTCCAGGGTCATATCCGATCCGCTGGTGGCAGTGGACAGAGCCGATGCCACCTGCATATATACCTGCGCCACGGTCATACCGTGCTTCATGGCCTTAGCCCGGTCCACCGTCAGGTGGACGGCGGGCACCGCATCGGTCAGGCCATCGGAAACTGCCTGCACGCCCTCCACGGAGCCGATAGCCTCCCCCACGGTTTTGGCTGCCGTCTGCAGATCCTCCATCTTCTCGCCGTAGACCCGCAAGGAAATGCCGCTGCCGGTCATCATCTGGGTCATGCTGTCCGCTGCGCCGGCATAGGTCACCTTGCACTCCATATCCTGGCACAGCTCCATGATCCGCCTGCCGGCGGCATCGCCGCTCTCCCCCTCGGGAACGATGACATAAGCGGTGACATCGTATGCGCCGGAGCTTCCGTCCATGCTTGTCACGGGCATGCTGGAGTCTGCGGACATGGCCGCCCCCACGGTCTGTACATTTTCAACGGTCATAGCCCGGCGGGCCACCTCGTCCGCCAGCTCCGCCGCCTTTTCATAGCTGCATCCATCGGGCATGGTAATAGTGACGCTGACGGTATTCAGGTCGACCTTCGGCATGAACACGAAGCCCCGCTGCAGCGTCAGCAGCGCAGAGCCCACCAGCAGCACCACCGCCACCCCCAGCACCACAGCCTTGTGCCCCAGGGACCATGACACAGCCCTGCGGTAACCGGGATAGATCTTGTCCAGCAGGCCGGGCTTAATGGGCTTATTCTTTTTCAGCATCCCTGCCGCCATGGCCGGCACCAGGGTCAATGCGATAATAAGGCTGGCCAAAAGCGAAAAGGTCATGGTCAGGGCCAGATCCGTAAACAGCTGCTTGGTGATGCCCTCCACGAACACGATGGGCAGGAACACACACACGGTGGTCAGGGTGGAGGAGGTGATGGCCCCCAGCACCTGACCTGCACCGGCCACCGCCGCCTGGCGGACGTTGGCCCCCTTGGCGCGCAGGCGATAAATATTCTCAATGACCACCACGGAGTTATCCACCAGCATGCCCACCGCCACAGCCAGGCCCGACAGGGAAATCATGTTAATGGTCACGCCGCAGAAATACATAAGCACCACCGCGAAAATAACGCTGATGGGGATAGACACCAGGGTGATGACCGTGGGGCGCAGGTCCTTTAAGAACAGGTACAGGATCAGTATGGCAAACAGCGCACCCCAGGCCAGGCTGGATAAGATAGAGTCAATGATGATGCGGATATAGTCCCCCTGGTCCATAAGGGGCGTGAACTCCAGGCCGTTATACTCCTGCTTCAGCTCCTGGAACCGGGCGGCAATATTCTCCGACACCTCCGCCGTGGCGTAGGTGGACTGCTTGTTGAACATCACGATGACGCCGTTTTCCCCATTGAGCTTGGCGTAGATCTCTCCGGAGTTATCCGTGACGAAAACCTCCGCCACGTCCTCCAGCCGAATAGGCTCCACGCCCTCCATGCCCAGGTCGAACAGCACCAGCTGCTGCAGCTCCTCCCGGGTAGAAATACTATCTCCCACGGAGACCATGTACTGCACGCCGTCCTGCTCCACATAGCCCGCCGGCATAGAGAAATTCTGCGCCGCCAGCAGCGCGCTGATGGTGCTCAGCTGCAGGACGCCATCCAGGTTCGTCTGCTCCAGGGCGGAGGAGCGGCTCTGCTCCAATGCTGCAAGGCCTGATTCCACCTGGGTCAGGGCGGTGTCGATCTGTACATTTCCGGAGACGATCTGCTGGGCGCCGTCGGCCACGGTCATGACCCCGGAGGTGATTTTCTCCACCAGATCTGCCACGGCGCCGTTATCCTCCTTAAAGCGCCGGATCTCCTCCTGCAGGTCCCGCAGCTGCTGGGCGGTCTTTTCGATCTCCTCCTGCAGCCGGTCCCAATCGGCGCCCAAAGCGGCCAGGCGCAGATCCAGCTCCGCCAGATCTGACTCCAGGCGGATGTAGCCACTCTCGGCCTTGATGGCGGCGATCTGTTCTTCTTTCTGCTCCTGGGTCAAAAGCGGGTCATTCTCGACGGCGGCGATGCGGGCGTCATAGACCGCCTTTTTTGCGTCCAATTCTGCCTTGCGCTGCAGGACGGCCTGCAGTTCGTTCAGCTTTTCCTGCAGCTGTGTTTTTCGGGCATCCATCTGACGAAGGCTGTCCCGCAGGGACTCCAGTGCCCGGGTAGCCGCCTGGGTCACAGCGTTTTCCTCCGCCGTGCGGATGGCGGACTTGGCCTCCAGCAGCTGGCTGCGAGTCTGCTCCAGCTGGGCCTGGGCGGCGTCCAGCTGTCCATTCACCGCAGCGGCCAGCTTCGCAGACAGGGCATCCAGCTTCTCCTGGCTGAGGATCACATTCATCTGCCGCTGCAATACGCCGCCGACAGACACACTGGCCACCCCTGTGATACCCTCCAGCTTGCCGGCCAAGGTCTTTTCCACGAATTCCGACAGCTCCGCAACGTCCATGCCCTCCCGGGACACGGCGGCAATCTCCACCGGCAGCATGGCAGGGTTGATTTTCAGCACATAGGGCGTACCCACGGAATCATCCCAGCTGCCCTGGAGAGCGGCGATCTTCTGCTGGATGTCCACGCCGGTGGAATCCATGTTCACCCCCTGCTCAAACTCCAGCACCACCATGGACATACTGTTCTGGCTGGAGGAGGTGATGTGTTTGATCTCATTCAGCGTAGCCATGGATTGCTCCAGAGGCTTTGTTACGTCCGCCTCCACTGTCTCCGGGCTGGCCCCCATGTCGGTGGTCACAATGACCACATAGGGGAAGTCCATGTTGGGCAGCAGATCCGGTGTCATCTTTAGATAGGCTACCACGCCCAACACCAGTATAGCCAGTACCGCCACAAATACGGTGAGAGGTTTTTTTACGCTGAATTTCGGCATCCGGTCCACTCCTTTTCAGGAACATATTTCAGGGATATATTTTATTGAGGAACATACTGACCCATATTACATCATTGCAAGCAGTTTAGCACGCCGCAAAAACATTTTCAAGCGCCGGGGCTTATTATTCATGAATCCGTTACAAAAAACATATCAACGCCAGCGCCTCCGGATCGCTTTGCAGCCACTGGGTATGCTCCGCCGCAGGAGCAGGGCGCCGCCTGCAGCGGCAAGCTCTGCAGGTTTTTTAATGCATTGAGACGGGCCGTCTGCATATGCAGACGGCCCGTCTCTTAAAGAGGGTACAGGGAAAGCTTATTTCTTGGCGGCATCGGCGGCCTTGGCCTCCTCCTCCGCGTCAATGGTGGACATATGATCCAGCATACGCACCACCTGGCAGCTGTAGCCCCACTCATTGTCGTACCAGGCAATGAGCTTGACAAAATCGTGATCCAGCATCAGGCCCGCTGTCTCGTCAAAAATACTGGGGCATGGATTGCCAATGAGATCCGTGGACACCAGCTGATCCTTGGTATAGCCAATAATGCCCTTCATATTGGTCTCGCTGGCATGGCGAATCTCGTAGCAGATCTCGGCATAAGTAGTGGGGCGGGAGAGCTTGGCGGTCAGGTCCACCACGGACACGTCGGCGGTAGGCACCCGGAAAGACATGCCCGTCATCTTACCCTTCAGAGAGGGAATGACCCGGCCCACGGCCTTGGCGGCGCCGGTGGTGGAGGGTATGATGTTATTGAGGATGGAACGGCCTGTGCGCCAATCGCTGCCGCCCCGGGAGTCCACGGCCTTCTGCTTGGCAGTGGAGGCGTGTATGGTGGACATAAGGCTCTGCTCAATGCCGAACACCTCGTGGATCACATAGACCAAGGGCGCCAGGCAGTTGGTGGTGCAGCTGGCGGCGGACACCACCTTCATATCCGGCCGGTAGAGCTTACTGTTGATGCCATAGACGAAGGTAGGCGTGGCCTCATCCTTAGCCGGGGCGGTGAGCAGCACCCGCTTGGCGCCGCCCTTGAAGTGGCGAGATGCCTTCTCGGTGGTGTTATTGGCGCCGGTACATTCCAGAATATACTCCGCTCCGCACTGGCTCCAAGGGATCATGGCAGCGTCGTTCTCGCTGAACACGCGAATCTTGTGGCCGTTGACCACAAGGTTGCCGTCTAAATTCTCCACAGTGCCCTCAAAATTCCGGAACACGGAGTCATACTTCAGCAGGTACACCATGTAGTCGATGTCCGCCTTGCGCAGATTGATCCCGCACACGTCGAACTTCTCCGGGCTCTTCATCAGGATCCGCAGGAGCACCCGTCCGATGCGCCCAAAGCCATTGATGCCGATTTTAATTGCCATACACCTAAACCTCTCTTTATCCTCAATCTTCTGCCCCAAAAAGGGCCTGCTCTTTTCTAAATCCATTATATCATGGCAATGGCGTTTGTCTTGTGCAATTTCCAAAAATCATTGACGAAAATAATCCATTTCCCCTTTCTCTTTTATGGAAACTGCATAAAAAAATCAAAAATCATACCCTAACATTCCATACATTTCAAATGAGCAAATCCAATTTTAAGCTCCGAAAAAAGCCACCCCGCACAGTGTGCGGGGTGGCTGATAAATTCTGTTACCGGACGGTTCGGTTGAAGCTCATGCTGTTTTTCTGCATATGTACATCCAGGGTCACTCGATCGGCCCGGATATAGCTGCAGGTATACTCATAAATGCGGCCATCCTCCGTCCTGGTGCGGCGCTGGTGATAAAATGCGCAGCTGCCCTGGGGCACATGGAGCAGGTTGGCCCGTACCTCGTCCAGCACCACTGCCTCATAGGTATCCTCCGCCGCGGCGGGAGCAATGCCCACGTGGTACAGGAGGCTGTATATGCTATGGGTCTGCACCAGCTCCCGGGTGAGGTTGGGGTAAAGGTACTGGGGGTAGTAGCTGGTCTCCAGGATCAGCGGTTCTCCATCAACATTACGCACACGGGTGAAGCAGTACACCGTGACGCCCTCCTGGAGCTGCATTTTGCGGCTGATCTCCGGGGGCGGCACAATGATGCCGAAATCCACCATGGTGGATGAGGGCACCTTGCCCATGGAGGAGATCTCCGTAGTGAAGGAGTAGCGCACGCACTTGCCCCGGGCATTGGGATCGGCCACAAAGGTTCCCTTGCCCCGCTTGCGGACCACCAGCCCCTCCTCCTCCAGCTCGCCAATGGCCTGGCGCACCGTGTTGCGGCTGATGCCCATGGTCCGGCACAGCTCGGCTTCCGATGGCAGCAGGTCACCCACGTTCAGCTCACCGGAGGAAATATTCTGCTTGATGATGCCCACCAGCTGTGTATACAGCGGAATATCGCTGTCCATGCTCAGGCGGCTGGCAAGAATGGTATGGTTCTGCATAGGGGTATCCTTTCCTGCGCTTATTGCTCTTGGTTAAAGGTCATTCTATCATAGAAAGGGAGGGCGGTCAAGCCGCCCTCCAGCTTGTCAAAAAGCCTCGCAGAGTTCACGTCCGCAGACGTGAAAAAGTAGGATCATTTTTCACCGCGACCTGTGCGTGGGGAAAAATACCTCTCAGGCTGCCAGTGTGGAATTTTGAGTCTTCGGCTCAAAATTATGCGCGCGGCAGACTGCGGTCTCTTTGGCAGAAAAATCAAAGATTTTTCGCCAGAGGTCTTACTTATGATCCACGGAATACATGTGCTCAATCAGGCACAGGAGCTTATCGGAGTAGCCCATCTCGTTGTCATACCAGCTGACAACCTTGACGAAGGTATCCGTCAGCGCGATGCCGGCCTTGGCATCAAAGATAGAGGTGCGGGCGTCCCCCAGGAAGTCAGAGGAAACCACGGCCTCCTCGGTATAGCCCAGAACGCCCTTCAGCTCGCCCTCGGAGGCGGCCTTCATGGCCTGGCAAATCTCCTCATAGGTGGCAGCCTTCTTCAGGTTCACGGTGAGGTCCACCACGGACACGTCCAGTGTGGGCACACGCATGCTCATGCCGGTGAGCTTGCCGGACAGCTCCGGGATCACCTTGCCCACGGCCTTGGCAGCGCCGGTGGAGGAGGGGATGATGTTGCCGGAAGCGGCGCGGCCGCCCCGCCAATCCTTCAAAGACACGCCATCCACAGTCTTCTGCGTGGCGGTGGTGGAGTGGACGGTGGTCATCAGACCGTCGGCAATGCCGAAGCTGTCGTTGAGGACCTTGGCAATGGGTGCCAGGCAGTTGGTGGTGCAGCTGGCATTGGAAACGAACTTCATGTCGGAGGTGTACTTATCCTGGTTCACGCCCACCACAAACATGGGGGTGTCATCCTTGGACGGGGCGGACATGACCACGTGCTTGGCACCGGCGTCAATGTGGCCCTGGGCCTTCTCCTTGGTAAGGAACAGGCCGGTGGACTCAATGACGTACTCAGCGCCCAGCTCCTTCCAGGGCAGGTTGTGGGGATTGCGCTCGGCGCTGACGGGGATGCTCTTGCCGTTGATGATGATGTTATTGCCCTCCGCCTTCACCTCGCCGTCAAACTTGCCGTGCATGGTGTCGTACTTCAGCATATAGGCCAGGTAATCGGCCGGACACAGATCGTTGATGCCCACGATCTCGATTTCAGGGTGGTGAATGGCCCGGCGGACCACCATACGGCCGATGCGGCCAAAACCGTTGATAGCAACTTTAATACTCATTTCAAAAGTTCTCCTTCCAGATGGAATATATCAAACATATGGTATGTTCTGTATTATACCCTTTTCTCTTGAATAATGCAATATCATTTTTAATAGTTTTCGCTTTTTTTCGACGCTAATTTTTTCGCCTATTAACCAGTATTTTTTAGCATTCTTCTTGTCTTTTCGATTTCTTTCTGATATAATAGCGTACCGGATTTTTGTTTTCGTCGATGTTAACAGTGGGGATAAATTCCCATTTACAGCAAATTCTATCGGTGAAAGGAGATTCCGCATGGATCATTCACCTCAAGAGGCGCGGCTCCTGACCCAGGTGCTGCCCAATGTCGCCGCCCAATTCCGCACCACCTTAGGCAATATGCACGCTGCCCTATCCTCCGGGGACGATCCGGATGCCTGTATCTTGCGTCAAAGCTACTACCGTCTGCTGCGCACCGTTACCAATCTCACCGACGCTGTTATGCTGGCGGAGGATACCCCCCTCCCCCGGCAGGACACAGACCTGACGGTCTTTTTTGACGAGCTGTGCCGCCAGGCCCGGGAGCCTCTGTCCGTCTGCGGCGTGACCCTGGAGACCGATCTGCGTCCCCGGCAGCTGACGGTGGGCATCAACCGGGAATACACCGCCCGAATCTTCTGGAACCTGCTGTCCAATGCCGCTAAATTCACCCCCACCGGCGGCAGTGTGCGTGTAACGCTCACCCAGCAGGGAAACCGGGCGCTGCTGCAGGTGGCGGACACCGGCTGCGGCATCCATCCGGACCTGCAGGACACGGTGTATGACCGCATCCTGCACACAGAGCGCATGGATCCCCTGCCCCACGGGTTGGGCCTGGGGCTGAGCCTGTGCCGGTGCTTTGCCGCGCGCCAGGGGGGCAATCTGCTGCTGCAATCCGAGGTAGGCAAGGGCACCACCGTCACCGTGTCCCTGCCGGCGGAGCGCTGCGGCGTACACCGGGTACAGGACGTGCCCTTCCACTATGCCGGCGGGTTCCAGCCGGTGATGATGGAGCTTTCAGACGCCCTGCCCTATGAGGGCTATAAGGAGAAATATTTGGACTAATACGCATGATGAACGGAAAGAAAGTTTTAGTGGCCATGTCCGGCGGGGTAGACAGCTCCGCCGCTGCTGTGCTGCTGCGTCAGCAGGGCTACAGCTGCGATGGGGCCATGCTGCGCCTATATAACGGCGAGGTGGAGGGTACCTGCTGCTCCGCCGATGATGCCGCCGACGCCCGGAGCGTGGCCTACGGCCTGGGCATGAAATTCTATGTTTTCAATGAGACAGAGCGGTTTGCTCGGGATGTAATGGATCGCTTCGTGGCCGAATACTGCGCCGGGCGCACCCCCAACCCCTGCATCGATTGCAACCGCTGTCTGAAATTCGGCGCCCTGCTGGAGCGAGCCCTGCTGCTGGGGTATGATTATCTGGCCACCGGCCACTACGCCCGGGTGAAGCTTGATGAAGCCTCCGGCAAATACCGCCTTCTCCGGGGCCGGGACCGGAGCAAGGATCAGAGCTACGTTCTCTACCAGCTGGGCCAGCACCAGCTGGCCCACCTGCTGCTGCCCGTGGGCGAATATGACAAGCCCTCCATCCGCCGGAGCGCCCGTCAGGCGGGCCTCATCAACGCCGACAAGTCCGACAGTCAGGACATCTGCTTTGTGCCGGATGGAGATTACACGCGGTTTTTGCAGGAGTACGGCGGCGTAAAGATGATTCCCGGTGATTTTGTGGACCGAGCGGGTCATGTGCTGGGCCGGCACAAGGGGCTGCCCTGCTACACCACCGGCCAGCGCAAGGGCCTGGGTGTTTCCGCCGGAAAGCACGTTTATGTCCTGCGGAAAAATGCCCAGGACAACACCATTCTTCTGGGAGACAATGAGGAGCTGTTCACCTCCGTCCTTACGGCGGACCGGGTAAACTGGATCAGCGGCGAAACCCCCGCCTCTCCCCTCCGCGTCACCGCCAAAACCCGCTATAGTCAGACGGAGGCGGCAGCCACTGTGCATCCCCTGCCGGATGGGCGCATCCGGGTGGAGTTTGATGTGCCTCAGCGGGCCATCACCGCCGGGCAGGCCGTGGTGCTCTACGATGGGGAGCAGGTTTTAGGCGGCGGCACTATTGAATAATAAATTGTATCATCGATTGACAAAGGCAGACCGGCCCGGGCCGGTCTGCCTTATCCTATCGTTCGCTCTCCCGCCACTCGTCCACATAGATCATGTCATCCACATCCCGCTGTTCTTTTTCCTCCACGGTATATCCCCCCTCCGATTATATACCTGTTATTCTCTGTGCCGGACCACAGAAAAATTCCTTGCGGCCCCATTTTTTTCATGGTAAGATACAATCACGACTCTATCGGGTGAAAAAAGCCGAAGCGGCATGTCCGCTGCTGCCATCCGACAATAAATACCCCACGGAAAGGTTGTGCCATATGTCTCCCTCCCGCAAGCATACCGCAGCTGTGATCACCGCCTGCGTCGCCTTTGTGATCTTCGGCTTCAGCTTTATGTTCTCCAGCATTGCCCTGTCCATCGCGCCCACCACAGTGCTGCTGTGCTTTCGATTCACGGCGGCGGTGCTCACCCTGTCCTTGGTAGTGGCAGCCAACGCTCTGGTGGGCCGCATCCGGGGCAAGGCGTGGTTTTCCTTTTCTCTCCGCGGCAAGCCCCTGGGCGGTGTGCTGCTGCTGGGCCTGGTGCAGCCGGTTTTATACCTGGTGTTTGAAAACAGCAGCATCCGCTATACCTCCTCCGCCGTCACAGGCACGGTGCTGGCAGTGGTGCCGGTAATCTGCATTTTGGCAGATGTATTCATCAGCCACGAATCCGTCACCAAGCTGCAGATCCTGTGTGCTGTGGCCTGCGTGGGCGGCGTGGCCCTGGTGGAAACCGGCGGCGAAACCCGCATCAGCCTGCTGGGCTTTGTGTGCCTGCTGATGACCTTGGTATGCGATGTGGGATACTATGTGCTCAGCCGCCGGGCCTCCCGGCAGTTCAGCCCCCTGGAGGTCACCTTTGTCATGTTCCTCATAGGCATGGTAGTCTTTGTCCCGGCGGCACTGATCCAGGGGCACGGGCAGATGGCAGAGCTATTCCTTCCGGCTATACAGTCAGCTCCCTTCTGGGGCAGTGTGTTTTTCTTGGGTGCAGTGTCCTCCGTGGGCGCCTACGGCTTGCTGAACTTCGCCAACGCCACCCTCACCAATTCCGAGGCATCCCTCATCGGGAATATCGGCACGGTGGTATCGGTGCTGGCCGGTGTGCTGCTGCTGAAGGATCCCTTCACCCCTCTGCAGGCGGTAGGCGTAGTGGTCATTCTGGTCTTTGTGACCCTGGCCAACCTACCCAAAAAGCAAAAATAAATTCAGAAAGGGAGAAGCCCCAGTGGTTTCTCCCTCTTTTAAACTGTCGAAAAACCCCTTGGGTTTTTCCGACAAAGGGCTTATATTCTGTTCTTTACTGCAATGAAAAAAGATAAGGAACTGCGCCCCCCTCGAACGTATAATAAATGAAAGGCTTCCGCGTGGGCCTTTTTTGCCAAAGGAGGAAAGCACATGGACGCCGCTGCCAACAGCTACCGCCGTTTTCTGGACGGCGATGAGAGCGCCTTCGAGGAGATCATGCAGGAGCTGTTTTGCGGGCTGGTTTTCTTTATCAACGGCTTTGTGCATGATCCCCACGCCGCGGAGGACATCGCCATCGACGCCTTTTCCGACCTGGTGGTACACCGGCACCGCTACAACTTCCGGGTGTGTCTGAAAACCTATCTCTACATGGTAGGCCGGAGCCGCGCTCTGGACTATCTCCGCCGTCGCAGGATCCTCCGCCTCACGGAGCTCTCCGAGGCCCACGGCCTGGCGGACGACTCCGCCGCCCTGGAGGAGCTGGCCCTGGCCGGCGACCGCCAGCGCCGGGTAAACGCCGCCCTGGAGCAGCTGCCCCGGGATATGGCCGCGGCGGTGCGGCTGGTCTACTTTGAGGAGATGACCTATGCCGAGGCCGCCCGGGTCATGGGCAAAAAAAGCAAGCAGGTGGATAACCTGCTGTATCGGGCCAAACGGGAGCTGCAGAGCATTTTGGGAGAGGAGGGGATGGAGCTGCTATGAGGTCCCTGCAGGAATGTCAGGCGGAGGTGTTCCGCCGCAGCGAAAAAAGAATCCGAACCCGCCGGCGGGCCATCCGCGCGGTCATGGTCTGCGTGCCGCTGGTTCTGTGTCTCACGGTCTTCAGCCTGCTTGTGCGGCCCGGACTACCATCCTCCCCCGATGGAGCTCCGCCGAAGAACAACGCCGCATCCCCTCCCCCGGCTGTTTGCCGCATTGATGTCAGCGGGGCAGGCCAGGTCACATCCATTACCGATGAGGGGCGCGTCTGCGCCATTGCCGACACCCTTGCGGCGCTGAACGGCACCCTCGGGGCGGAGAGCCTCACCATCACCCTGTTTGCCGAAGACGGCCCCCAGGCCGCATACCGCCTGACCGACGACACCCTGACTAACATAACCACCGGCAGCGCTATGGCCCTGACCCGAGAGCAGAGTGCGGCGCTCTCCGCTCTCCTGGCCCCGGAGGCCACAGATAATCCATAAAAAGGAGGTTTCCCCTATGAAAAAGAAAATCTGGATCTGTATCGCAGGAGTCGTGCTGCTGGCCATCCTCTTTGTTCCCATTCCCAGCGGCACGTACAAGGACGGCGGCACCCGGGCCTACTCGGCCCTGACCTATAAGATCGTCAAGTGGCAGCGGGACACCGGTTCCGATGTTTACAAGGCCACCAGGGTCTACTGGCTGCCGAATAACTTCAAGTCCATTGATTCGCTGTGGGCCGGGGAGGAGGCATACGTACCCCATCACTTCACGGCCACCGTTTTGGAAATGCAGAGCGGCCACGCCCTGGTGCAGCCGGTGGAGGATGAGATGGAGGCCGGCGTGGGCATCGCGATCTCGGTGGATACCTCCGCTCTGGAGGACATCGGCGCCCAAGTAGGCAGCGATGTGGAGATCTACTACACCGGCAATATCCGGGAGACCGCCCCCGCGCAGCTCCGCCCCACCAAGTGGGAGATGGCCACGGATCTGCGCCACCGGGCCTACACCGACTCCTGGCTGAACCCGGAGACCGCCCAGCCTATGGACGAGATGATCGATCCGCTCATCATCTCCCGGATCTATTCCAACTGCTTCTTCGCCCGTCCCGTGGTCCCCATGCCCTACGAGATCAAGTTCAACGGTGAGCTACCCCCGGAATGGTGCGTGGGCGACCAGGTGACCTGCACCTGCGAAAACATCCTCTACGACCAGGATAACCAGCGGATGGAGGCCGATTTCATCAGCCTAACCCCCAACGATTGGCAGATGGACCCCAATGCATGCTATAAGCCGGTGATCTGCCTCTACCCTGAGGAGGAGACGCAGGTGTCCGTACAGTTGGCCCTGGACGGCGACCTCACCTGCACCTATCCCGCCTATCAGAACGGCTGGACCGTCACCGCCGCCCCCGACGGCACCCTGACGGACAGGCGCGGTCAGACCTACAACTACCTGTACTGGGAGGGCGAGACCTATGCCCGGTGGGACATGACAAGGGGCTTTTGCGTAAAGGGCTCTGACACGGCGGCCTTTTTGGAGCAGGCCCTGGCGCAGCTGGGCCTCACCCGCCGGGAGGCCAATGAGTTCATCGTCTACTGGCTTCCCCTTATGGAGCGGAACCCCTACAACGTCATTTCCTTCCAGACGGATGCCTATACCCAGGCGGCCGGGCTGCACATTGACCCGGCTCCGGATACCCTGATCCGGGTGTTCATGGCCTGGCAGAGCTCGGGCTCCTTCGTAAAGCTCCCCGCCCAGGCGCTTACCGCGCCTGCACGCACGGGCTTCACCGTGGTGGAATGGGGCGGCACGAAAATCTCCTGACACACGCATAAGCTCGGTGTAATGTAAAATCGGCACAGCTGCTTGGCTGTGCCGATTTTTTCGGGTCTTATACTGATTTATGCCCGCTTGAGGATGCGCCCGGCCTTTACGCCGGTGTATTTGCCCTTTTCCACGGCCACGGCGCCGTCCACCAGCACATAGTCCATGCCCTGGGCCAGAACGCAGGGGTTTTCGTAGGTGCCGGGCTGATGCAGCTTTTCCAGGGCAAAGACGTTGATGTCCGCGTCCATGCCCGGGGCCAGGACGCCCTTTCCTGCAAGACGCAGAACCTGGGCGGGCTTTTGGGTCATTTTATGCACCGCCTGCTCCGCCGTCAGCACGCCCCGCTCCTTCACAAAGTGCTCCAAAAGATGCACGAAGGTGCCGTACACCCGGGGATGCAGCATCCCGTCCGTGGGATAGGTGGAGTCGGAGATAACGTTGGAAAGGGGGCTTTGCAGAATGGTCACGATGTCCTCCTCCGAGGCCATGAAGTCCACCATGGTGATCTCGCAGTGCTCCCGCACCAGCAGGTCGCAGCAGCAGTCCAGGGGATTCTGTCCCCACAGGGCGGCGATCTCCGCGATGCTCTTGCCCTGGTAGGGATGGTCCTCCGGGCAGTGGAGGCTGGTGAGACGGATGCCGTCCCACCCGGCCAGCTTGGCGATGTCATCAAAGCCGTCGCCCCGGCGGATGCGCTCCGCCAGCTCCCGCCGAGCCCCCTTGTCCTGCAGCCGCTGCATCACCGCCTCTATGCCGCCGGTGAGAAAATCCGGGGGCAGAATGTGGATGAGCTGGGTGGAACCTGCAGTGTAGGGGTACACATCGCAGCCCACCTCCAGGCCCTCCTGCCGGGCCTTCTCCAGCATGTCCAGGGCCCGGGAGATCTTCACGCCCCAGTTGTCCCGGCCCATGGCCTTCAGGTGGCTGATGTGAACGGGTATGCGCAGGGCCCGGGCCACGGCGAGCATCTCCTCCAGAGCCTCCAGCACGCCGCCGCCCTCCTGGCGCATATGCACTGTCACGGGGATGCTCTGCCCCGTCAGAGGCTCCAACGCCCGAATCAGCTCCTGTGTAGTGTAAAAGCACTCCGGGGCGTAGCCCAAGCCCAGGGAAACGCCCAAGGCCCCATCGGCCAGGGCCTGCTCCATGGCCTGATGGATGGCCTTATAGTGCCTGTCCTCCAAATGCTCCAAAGCATAGCCCGCCGCAGAGGCGCGCAGCACGCCCGCGCCCACCAGCATGCCGGTGTGAATGGGTGCCTCGGGCTGGCCGGCAAAATAGTCCGCCAGGGAGTCCGTGGGCACCTGCTTGGGCATCTCCCCGCAGATGGGCTGCAGGTAGGCGGCAATCTCCGCCCGTTTTGCCCGGCGTATAGGCGCGGCGGACAGACCGCAGTTGCCGTTTACGATGGTGGTCAGCCCTTGGCGCAGCTCCGGCTGGCCGAAGCCGGGCCGCCAGGCGGCCAGATCCGCATGGCGATGGATGTCGATAAAGCCCGGGGTCACCAGCTTCCCATCGGCGCTGATGATCCGCCGGGCGTGGGCTCCGGGCAGGGCGCCCACCTCCACGATCCTTCCGTTTTCCACCGCCACATCGGCGGCATAGGGGGCACTGCCGGTACCGTCCACCACGGTACCGCCCCGAATCAGCAGGTCTAACATCCCTCTTGTCCTCTTTTCACAGAATCATTTTTCAGTAGGGGCAGCGTCACAGTAAACCGCGTTATGCCCTCTGCACTGGTGCAGCCGATGCTGCCGCCGTGGGCCTGCACAATGCTTTGGGCGATGGCCAGGCCCAGGCCGAAGCCCTCCCCGCCGGTGCGGGACTCATCCACCCGGTAGAACCGGTCGAACAAATGCGGCAGCTTTTCCGCCGGGATGGTCTCCCCCCGGTTTTCTACCTGCAGGAGAGCACCTCGCCCCTCCCGGCGCAGCAGCAAGCCCACAGGCGTCCCCGCCGCCGCATATTTCATGGCGTTATCCAGCAGGATATCCGCCAGGCGGCGCAGCTGCACGGCGCTGCCCCGCACTGTCAGCTCCGGCTGGATGTCGTAGCTAAGCTCCCGGCCGCTCTCAAAGGCCACCGGCTCAAAGGCCAGGGCACTCTCCAGCACCGTGTCCGACAGGTTTACAGCGTCCAGGGTCTGCTTTGCCCCGTTCTCCGTCCGGGCCAGGGTCAGCATATCCTCCACCAGGGCCTTCATCCGCAGGGATTCGGCGCGAATCCCCTCCACATACTGTTTGGTCTTCTCCGGATCCTGCTCTCCTCCCGCCAGCTCCGTAGAGGAAAGGATCACCGTCAGAGGTGTTTTCAGCTCATGGGACGCATCTGACACAAACTGCTTCTGCTCCTGCCAGGCCCGCCGCACCGGCCGCACCGCAAAGCCCGCCAGCCAATAGCTCAGGCCCGTCAGCACCAGCAGGGCCGTCAGGGTAACCAAGCCGCCGCGCAGCAGCAGGCTGCGCATGGTGGCCCGCTCCATGGAGCAGTCGGTAAAGGCGATGCGCACCGACACGACCCCCACCCGGCGCATATACCGCAGGGAATAATCCTTCAGCACACCGCTGTCGTTTTTTTCCTCCAGGGCCGAGCGCACGATATCCAGCACCAGGTCCTGATTTTCCAGGTTGTAGTAGCTGCTGCCGGAGAGGCGTATCGTTCCGCCGGTAAACACCTCCGCCACAAAACAGGGCTGGCCGCTGCTGCCGGGCAGCTGGTTCTTGTCGGCATTTCCCTCCAATGCGGCAGCCAGATGCTCCTCACTGCTATGCACCATCTGGCTGCGGGTGGACAGGGCCAGGACCACCAGGGCGCTCAGCAGCACCGCCGCCACCGTCACCAAACTGATGCCCACGATCTTCAGCCGTAATTTTCGGATCATTCCTTTTCCTCCAGGCAATAGCCCACCAGGCGCACTGTGCGGATGCGCATGTTAGAGCGTACCAGCTCCAGCTTCCGCCGCAGGAAAGAGATGTATACCTCCACATTGTTGTCCTCAGCATTGGACTCATAGCCCCAGGCCTTGAGCAGCAGCTGCTCCTTGGACAGGATCTGCCCGCCGTTGCGCATGAGCATCTCCAGCAAATCGTACTCCTTGCGGCTGAGCCGGGCGCTGCGCTGGCCGCAGGTCACCTGAAACGTCCCCGGGTCCAGCACCAGGTCGCCCCGATGGATGCGATCGTCGCCGCCGCTCTCGCCGTTGCTCCGCCGCAGCAGCAGGCGCACGCAGGCCAGCAGCTCCGGCGTCTGAAAGGGCTTGGTCAGGTAATAGTCCGCCCCTTGGTCCAGGCCCCGCACCCGGTCGCTCAGCTCGCCCCGGGCGGTGAGCATCAGCACCGGCAGGCGGCTGCCGGTGCTCCGCAGCCGCTGCAGCAGGGCAAAGCCGTCCAGCCCCGGCAGCATCACGTCCAGCACCAGCAGATCGTAGATCCCCGATAAAGCGTTATCAAGGCCCGAGACGCCGTCGTTGCTCACGTCCACGGTGTAGCCCTCCCGGCGCAGCAGCTCCTGCAGATTCTGCGCCAGCCTTTTTTCGTCCTCCACCACCAGGATCCGCATTTCCCCGCCTCCCATTCGTTTTTCTTTATTGTATACCGAAAAGCCCGCCGGAACAAGTCCCGGCGTATAGCCGTATGGTAAGCGGCCAGGCTTTAAAGAAAATTAAAAAAGCGATTTTTGGCCGCCCCATTTTCCCGAAAACCGGGAGAGCACCTCATCCGCCCTCCCGGTTTTCGTTTTTATATGCTCTTTTGGGGTCATGCGCCCAGGGTCAGCAGATCCAGCAGTGCCTGAGCCGTGGCTGCAGACACCTTAAAAATGGCGGGGACATCGTTGTACATAGCAAAATATCCGTCCTCATACGCCAGGCCAATGTAGACCGTAAAGCTGTCAGTGCTGCCGGTGCTGGTCAGATAGTTGACGGTGACCGTGGCCGCCGGGTCCGTCAGCCCGCAAATGGGCAGTGCGCCGGAACTGGGGTTATAGTCCACGCAGGACTCCAGCTTCATGCCCCCGGCCAAGAGGGCTGTAAGCGCCGTCATCCGGTCGGACACGTCCGCCCCGCTGCATAGCCAGCTGTCTCCCTCACCCCGCGCCACGGTGACGTCCATTCCGCCGCCCCGGGCCTGAATATGCGTAAGCTTGTCCGCCGTCAGGGCCGGCAGAGTGGGCATCTCCACCAGCTCATAAATATTCCGGTCCATAAGCTGCACCAGCGCATCCGGCGCCACATAGATCTTGGTGGTATCTTTGTCCCGGCACATATAGTAGCCGCCGCCCTCCGCCGCCGCGCCGATCTGCAGGGACAGGCCGGTGCCGTCGTCGTTCTTGACCTCCAATGTGCGGTCCGGTCCGTCCAGGTCATAGGCGGTGATGTCGCCGGGGTTTTCCAGGGGCGTCAGCGTGTTCAGGGCGCTCACCTGGTCCAGCAGCTGCTGCATCAGCGTCTGATCCAAGGGCAAAGTGGTGTCGTCCTTCCACTGCCATTTCCCCTCTTCGTTTTTGGTGAAGCGCAGGGTATAGCTGCTGTTTTTATAGATCATCTCCTGCGTAGAGGCCGTAACCAGGCCTTCGCTGTCCAAGGTGTCGGGCGGTGCCTGCTTTTTGCCGCAGGCGGTGCATGCCAGCAGCAGTACCGCCGCCAGGATCGCAATATATCTTTTCATGGACTGTCTCCTCATTTATCAAATCGACACGATTATAACAGATTTTTATCAAAAAAGAAACCCCTTCCGGGAAAATGCAAAAAGGAGCGGCCCAGGCCGCTCCTTTTGCATGATAATTTATAGCAATTCCTTACAGATGGGACACGAACGTGCTGTTCACCGCCACAGTGCGGCTGATTTCAGAGGACTTGATGCTGCCAAAGACGGTGCTCATGATGGTCAGCGCCTTCTTGCCGTCGATTTCCGGCTCCCGGTTGTGCTCCAGGGCGTCCACAAACTCGTCGATAACGCCGGAGCGGGTGCTGGGCTCAAAGCTGTAAGCGGTGGATGTATTGCTCATATCCCGCACCACAATGGGGGCACCGGGATCGCTGTAGATGAGCATGATGCCCTTAGTGCCGTATAGGCAGGTGGAGTTGCACTCCTTGCCATACACCGTCCAGCTGGCTGCCAGGGTGCCCACGGCGCCGCCATTCATGCGCAGGATGCACAGGGCGTTGTCGTCCACGCCGATGAAGTGTCCGTGGTCGTCGTGCTTATTCAAGGTCATCACCTTGGCAGTGGTTTCGATGACCGTCTGTCCGGTGAGGTATTGCAGCAGGTCCAGCTTATGGATGCCCAGATCGCTGAGGGCGCCCATAGCGGCCTTGTCCTTATCGAAGAACCAGGCGTCCCGGTCCGGGGACCAGCCCTCAGGCCCGGCGTTGCCGATGGTAGTGCGGAAGGTGATGATGTCGCCGATGACGCCCGCCTCCAGCAGCTCCTTGGCCCGGCGATGCACAGGGTCAAAGCGCATATTGTGGCCCACCATCAGGTGCTTGCCATTAAACTCGGCAGCGGCCACCATGGACTCGCACTCCGCCAGGGTCACGGCCATGGGCTTTTCCACCAGCACATGCTTGCCGGCGTAGAGGGCGGCGTTGGTGATCTCGGCATGGTTGCGGTTTTCCACGCACACGGACACCGCATCGATCTCCGGGTCGTTTATCAGATCGTAATAGGAATCATACACCTTTCCGCCATATTTCTCCGCCATTTGGACGGCGCGGGAGCTGATTTTGTCATAATAGCCCACCAGCTTGGCATCGGGGTTGGTAGCGTACTCCGGCAGGTGCCGGGTCTGGGCGATCTTGCCGCAGCCAATGATACCGATCTTAATCATAGTAGCGCCTCCTTGTGAACCTTTCGCAGATCTATTCTAAAATACAGATTATTATCTATGATGGATTATACCAAAAATTTCTGCCCAGTGAAAGACCTTTTTTATATTTTTTTCTTTTTCCCCGTTTTGTATTCTTTCTGTCTCCTTAGCAAAAAAAAGCCTTGCTATTTTCCACAGGCCAGGGTAGAATGACTTTGGTTTAGATTAGGAGGATATTGCCCATGGTTTCCATCGTTGAAGTAACCACTCACCGCCAGCTGCGCCAGTTTGTGGACTTCCCGAATCAATTATATAAAGATGTGCCCCAGTTCGTCCCCGCCACCTACAGCGATGATATAGAGGATTGGAACAGGAAGAAAAACCCCGCCTTTTCCTACTGCGATGCCCGCTGCTGGCTGGCCATGCGCGGCTCTGAGATCGTCGGCCGCATCGGCGCCATACTCAGCCATAAATCCAATGAAAAGTGGGGCACCAACCGCCTGCGCTTCACCCAGGTGGATTTCATTGACGACATAGAGGTCTCCTCCGCCCTGTTTGAAACAGTGGAGAACTGGGCCCGGGAGCTGGACTGCTCCGCCGTACACGGTCCTCTGGGCTTCACGGACATGGACCGGGAGGGCATGCTGGTGGAGGGCTTTGACCGCCGCAGCTGCTTCTTTACATATTACAACCACCCCTATTATATGCAGCACATGGCAGCTCTTGGCTATGTAAAAGACGTGGATTGGGTGGAAAATCTCATTTCCGCTCCTGAAGATGAAAAAACCATCGCCCGCTGGGCCAAGCTCTCGGCCTATGTGCAGCGGCGGCAGAAGCTGCACATCCTGGAGGTCCGCACCCGGCTGGGCTATTTCCCCCTGCTGAAGCCCTTTTTCCAGCTTGTGAACGAGGCGTATGCCCCGCTTTACGGCACCGTGGATCTGACCCCGGCACAGGTCAAAAAGTACAGCATGAAGTTCGCCCCCCTCATCAATCCCAAGCTTACCTGCTTTGTTCTCAATGAACAGGATGAGCTAGTGGCCTTTGGTGTCAGCGCCCCCAGCATTGCCGAGGCGCTGAAAAAGAGCCGGGGCCGGCTGCTGCCCACAGGCTGGGTTCATGTGCTCCACGCCTTCCGGAAAAATGACACCATTGACCTGCTGCTCATTGCCGTTCGGCCGGACCTTCAGGGAAAGGGCGTCAACGCCATCATTCTCAGCAAGGTGATGCAGGGCTGCCGAAAAATGGGCATCCGCTACGCCGAAACCGGCCCCATGCTGGAGGAAAACGAGAAGGTGCAGACCCAGTGGCAGAATTTCCCCCTGGAGCAGCATAAGCGCCGCCGCTGCTGGGTGAAGGAGTTGGACGCCGTTCCCTCCGCCGCTGCGCCTAACGAGTCCGCCTGTCAATAACGCCCTATATCTCCACACACCTCAAAAGGAACCGCCTCAGCGGTTCCTTTTTTTCTTCCCGGAGTTCACGTCCGCAGACGCGAAAAATTGCAATCATTTCCTCTCACGCGATAAGTAGTGGAATTCCGGCGCTTCGCGCCGGAATTCTGCGCGCAGCAGCCTGCAAGCCTTTTGTCGGAAAAACCCGGAGGGGTTTTCGGCAGGCTTCTCTCCGCACCCCCGCCGCCCCGGCGGCATAGTATGACCACGGAGAGTCATTCTCTCAGCAAAGGAGGCAGATCAAATGATTCATCTTCGCGGCGCGTCCTTTGTGTATCAGGCGCCCGACGGCGAGGTGGAGGCCCTGCGGCGGGTGGACATAGACATCGCCCCGGGGGAGTTCTGCAGCGTGGTGGGCCCCTCCGGCTGTGGCAAATCCACGCTGCTGTCGGTGGTCTCCGGGCTGGAGCCTCTTACCGCCGGCACGGTGGAGGTGGACGGCGCCCCCGTCCGCGGCCCCTCCGGGAAGGTCGGGTTCATGCCCCAGCGGGATCAGCTGTTTCCCTGGCGCACTATCCGGGACAACGTGACCCTGGGGCTTACCGTCACCAAAAAGCGCACCCCCGAGACCCTGGCCTATGCCGACGCGCTGCTCAAGCGCTACGGTCTGTGGGAGTTTGCCGGAAAGCGGCCCTCCCAGCTCTCCGGCGGCATGCGTCAGCGATGCGCCCTCATCCGCACCATGGCCACAAACCCGAAAATCCTGCTGCTGGATGAGCCGTTTTCGGCTTTGGATTTTCAGACCCGGCTGTCGGTGTCCTCGGACATCAGCCGCATCATCCGTCAGGAGGGAAAAACCGCCCTTCTGGTCACTCACGACATCTCCGAGGCTATCAGCCTCTCCGACCGCATTTTCGTTCTCAGCGCCCGGCCCGCCGTGGTGAAAAGCACCCACGACCTGACGGCCCTGCAAAATCTGTCGCCCCTGGAGCGCCGGGACACTGAGGACTTTCACACCTATTTTCAAGCCATATGGAAGGAGCTGGATCACCATGAATAGCGCCTCCCCTTCCCCGGCCCGGCAGGCCTATCTGCTGGCCAACCGGCGGCAGAATCGGCAGGTGCATCTGTGGCAGATAGCTCTGCTGCTGGGTCTGTTGGCCCTGTGGGAGCTGAGCTGCCGGATGGGCCTGTCCGATGGCTTCCTCACCAGCTGCCCCAGCCGCATGGCCGCCACCTTCGCATCCCTTTGCCGCAGCGGCGATCTGTGGCGGCATATCGGTGTATCCTGCGGCGAAACGGTCATCGGCTTCCTCTCCGGCACCGCAATGGGCACAGTGGTGGCCATCTGCATGTGGTGGTCAGGGAAGCTGGCCCGGATCCTGGACCCCTACCTGGTGGTGCTCAACGCCCTGCCGAAAACGGCCCTGGGCCCCATTTTCATTGTGTGGATGGGGGCCGGTCAGGGGGCCATCATCGTCATGACCCTGGCCATTTCGCTGATCGTGACCATTCTGAATATGTATCAGGGATTTCTCTCCACGGACGGGGAGAAGATCCGCCTCATGCGCTCCCTGGGGGCCAGCCGCTGGCAGATCCTGTGGCTGCTGGTATTCCCGGCCAACGCGCCCACCCTTTTTTCCACCCTGAAGGTGAACGTGGGGCTTTCCTGGGTGGGCGTCATCATGGGGGAGTTTCTAATCTCGCAGGCCGGATTGGGATATCTCATCGTTTATGGCTCCCAGGTGTTCAACATGGATCTGGTCATGACCAGCGTGGTGATCCTGGCAGCGGCGGCGGTGGTGATGTACCGGCTGGTGCTGTGGGTGGAAAAATTTTTGAATCGTTTTTGGGGGAAAGGACTATGAAAAAACTGCTGACATTTTTGCTGGCTGCACTGATGATCGTGCCGGGGCTGTGCGCCTGCGGCAAGCAGGACGCCACAGTGGTGCGGCTCAACGAGGTCACCCACTCGGTGTTTTATGCGCCCCAGTATGTGGCCATGAGCCAGGGATTCTTTGCGGCCGAGGGCCTGCAGGTGGAGCTTACCAACGGCGGCGGGGCCGACAAGGTCATGACTGCTGTGGTCTCCGGCCAATCGGACATCGGCCTGGCGGGGCCTGAGGCCAGCATCTATGTGTATAACCAGGGCAAGGCCGACCACACCCAGATCATTGCCCAGCTGACCAAACGGGACGGCTCGTTCCTGGTGGGCCGCACAGAGAGTCCCTTCTCCTGGGAGGATCTCCGGGGCAAGACCATCATCGGCGGCCGCAAGGGCGGCGTACCGGAGATGACCCTGGAATATGTCCTGCGGCAGAACGGCCTGACCCCCGGGGTGGACGTAACGGTAGATACCTCCGTGCAGTTCAACATGATGGCCGGGGCCTTCACCGGCGGCCAGGGGGACTATGTGGCCCTCTTTGAGCCCACTGCCACTCAGGTGGAGGCCGCCGGCCAGGGCTATGTGCTCACCTCCATCGGCCAGGAGAGCGGTGAGATTCCCTACACCGCCTACTTTGCCAATCTCAGCTGGCTGGAAAATAATGCCGACACCGCCCAGCGGTTCGTAAACGCCATTGCCAAGGCCCAAAAATGGGTGGCCGAGCACACGGACCGAGAGGTGGCCGAGGCCATTGTGGATCAGTTTCCGGACACGAGCCTGGAGGAACTGGAGGCCGTCACCGCCCGACATCGGCAGATCGACGCCTGGAACGCCACACCCATTATGGAGCAGCAAGCTCTGGAGCGGCTGGAGACGGTGATGGAGCAGGCCGGCGAGCTGGCGCATAGCCAGTGGGTGCCCTTTGACGACCTGGTAAATAACACCTTCGCCCGGTATGCCGTAGGCTGAGGCTGTGCCGGGCGGTTCATATGGTAAAAAAGGTGAGACCCGGCGGGCCTCACCTTTTTTTACTGAAGCAATCACCGCAAAGGGCTTATAGTCTGCTGTGCGCATAGCCGGCATCGCCCTCAACGGCACCGGCTATGATGCAAGCTCTCACGCACTATAGCTCTTTTTCTCATAGCTGCAGAAAAAGTCATTTTTGTATTTAAATCATAGTTTTCCTATGCTATACTACTTATAATACAAAGTTAAGCATGTGCCATAAAATGTCTATAAAGGCTGATGCCTCAGCCGCCCACTGCTATGAAGCCTGCAAGCCAAATGATGGATATGTTCACTCTGTCCTGCGCTGCTCCCACACTGCCGGGCAGAAAGGCGGCCGGAGCGATCACTCATAATTATATGAGGGCAAAACCCCTGTAAAGGCAGAGGTTTTGCCCGTTTGCTATGGGGAGGAACGACATGCCCAAGGTAACCATTTACGCACCAAACGGAAGGGTGTCCGTCCGGGAGATCCCGGCGGGGGCCCTGCTGCTCCACGCTCTGGGCGGCGGGGTGGAGACCCCCTGCGGCGGCCACGGCCGCTGCGGCAAGTGCCGGGTAACGGTACAGGGCCGGGTATCTCCGGCCGGGTCTCAGGAGACGGCGCTGCTGGGTCCGAGGGCCCTGCAGGAGGGCTTCCGCCTGGCGTGTCTTGCCACGGTGGAGGGCGATTGCACCGTGGTGTTAGATGTCAGCCGGGCCGTGCAGGCCATCAGCGGCGACGGTGCCATGCCCGCCTTTACCCCGGCACCCATCTTTGAAAAATATGGCGCGGCGGTGGACATCGGCACCACCACCCTGGCCGCCCGGCTCTATGACCGGAGCGGCACTCTCCTGGCCCAGGCGGCAGCCCCCAACCCCCAACGGGTGTACGGTGCGGACGTCATTTCCCGCATAGAAAAGTCCCTGGCCGGGGGCCGGGAGGCCCTGGCCAGGTGCATTCGGGACGGGGTGGACGCCCTGCTGCGGCAGATGGAGACCCAGGCAGGGATAGAGGCCGTCACGGTGGACACCGTGGTCCTCACAGGCAACACCACCATGCTGTACCTGCTCACCGGCCGGGATGTGGACTGCCTATCCCACGCGCCCTTTCTCGCAGACGAGCTGTTCGGCCGGTACGCGGAGCCGGAGGAGCTGACGCTCTCGGCGGCGCCCGGGGCCAGACTATACCTCCCCCGATGCATGTCGGCCTTTGTAGGGGCTGACATCACCTCGGCCCTGGTGGCCAGCCAGATCTGTACCCGGGCGGAGAGCGCCCTGCTGGCGGACATCGGCACCAATGGCGAGCTGGCTCTGTGGCATGAGGGCCGCCTGCTGTGCTGCTCCACCGCAGCGGGCCCGGTCTTTGAGGGCGCCGCCATCTCCCGGGGCATGCAGGCCGGCCCCGGAGCCATCGACCGAGTGACCTGGGATAGCGGCAAGCTCTGCTGCCATACCATCGCAGATGCCCCCGCTGCGGGTATCTGCGGCAGCGGCATCATCGATGCGGCGGCGGTGTTCTGCCGAGAGAAGATCATCGACGAGACCGGCGCCTTTACCGGCGAGGAGGCCGAACATCCCTTGACGCCGGAGGTAGCCCTGACCCAAAAGGACATCCGGATGCTGCAGCTGGCCAAGAGCGCCATCTGCGCGGGCATGCTGACCCTGCTGGAAGCGGAGGGCATCGCCGCAGAAGGCCCCCACCGACTCATCATCGCCGGGGGCTTCGGCAGCATTTTGAATCTGCACAGCGCCGCCTGCATAGGCCTGTTCCCGGCGGAGCTGGAGGGCCGGGCCTGTGCCATCGGCAACGCCGCTCTGGTGGGCGCGTCCATGATGCTGCTGCGGGGCGAATTCCAGGCCCAGGGCACGGCCCTGGCGGAAATGTCCGAGACCGTGGACCTGAGCTCAAGCCCCATTTTCATGGACAACTATGTGGAGTGCATGTCCTTTAAAGCCGAATAAAATCTGAAGGTTAAAATCACACCGGGCGCACATCGCATATTTGATGTGCGCCCGGCGCTTTACTGATAAGGCAGGGATAAGGAATCGCTCTTTAGGGCTCAGCGGAGGAATATCGCAGCCGGAGGAGGTGACGAAGTTAGGGTGCTTGCAGCACTTCCGCCGGGTAACGGGGGCCTGAATTCAGCCTGAAAGCCGGCACCGCTCCCCCACACCGGAAGTATTTGCATATGCAAAAAAAGTGTGGTATACTTTAGTATCAATCTGCAAACACTTACTGCATGGAAAGGAAGTTTTTAGATATGGGCCTGCTGACCAAGATTTTCGGTACATACAGTGACCACGAGCTGAAAAAGATCTATCCCATCGCCGATAAGATCGAGGCGCTGGAGGAGGAGTATAAAGCCCTCACTGACGCCCAGCTTCAGGCAAAAACCGCCGAGTTCAAGGAGCGTCTGCAAAATGGCGAGACTACCGACGATATTCTCCCCGAGGCCTTTGCCACCGTCCGGGAGGCAGCGGACCGGGTGCTGGGCCTGCGCCCCTACCGGGTGCAGCTCATCGGCGGCATTGTGCTGCACCAGGGCCGCATCGCCGAGATGAAGACCGGTGAAGGTAAAACCCTGGTGGCCACCCTCCCTGCCTACCTCAACGCCCTCACCGGTCAGGGCGTCCACATCGTCACCGTCAACGACTATCTGGCCAAGCGTGACTCGGAGTGGATGGGCAAGGTCTACCGCTTCCTG
>ERZ1673730.942-NODE-942-length-27316-cov-178.056271_pt1 | contig 27316 bp, 19 predicted proteins | sample MGYA00580200_ERZ1673730 | MGnify/ENA primary metagenome ERZ1673730 (study PRJEB41218, sample SAMN15661761) | gut metagenome | host: Homo sapiens | place: Canada: London | collected 2015-08-20/2019-03-30 | study: EMG produced TPA metagenomics assembly of...
ATAACGCCATGGGCGTTATCCGCCGATGTCGCGGATAAGCGGCGGATAACCGCGATCGGTTATTCGCCCTACGGACCTGGACGCTTTCCGGTGTTTTCGGGGTGTGTAGGGCGAATAACGCCATGGGCGTTATCCGCCGATGTCGCGGATAAGCGGCGGATAACCGCGAGCGGTTATTCGCCCTACGGAGTTGGGGAGCTGTCCGGCGTTTCCGGGGTGCGTAGGGCAAATAACGCCATGGGCGTCATCCGCCGATGTCGCGGCTAAGCGGCGGATAACCGCGAGCGGTTATTCGCCCTACGGACCCGGGGAGGTGTCGGCGTTTCCAGGGCGTTATCCGCCGATTCAGAACGCCAGCAGGTAGCGCAGGGTCAGTTGGTTGCCTTCGCTGCGGTTGCGCGCGCCGCTTTCGGCGTAGAGGTTGGCGAACAGCGTTTGCCTGCCCTGGCTGTACATCACCCCCGGGCCTATGCCGAAGACCTGCTCGCGCGAGTCGGCCTGCCGGTGGCCGTCGATGCGGTCGGCGCTGATCTGTTTCAACTGGTAGCCGGCCAGGCCGATCCGCCAGTGCGGGTCCAGCGCGTAGGAGATCGAGAAGTTCGCGTGCAGCGCCTGGCCCGGCTGTACGTCGTTTGCGCCCAGGCGCGGCGAGGGGTCGTCGTTGCGGCTGATCCAGGCGTAGTGCAGGCGGCCGCTGAGTTCCAGGCGCTCGCCCAGTTCCCAGGTGAAGGCGTAGTGCGGGTTGAAGATCCAGGTGTTGCTGCCGGTGTTGATCGCGGCGTCCTTGTCGTAGTCGCCGGTGGGCAGGGAGAAGACGAAGTTCAGGCGCTGCCAGTAGGGGCGGCCGAACAGCGTAGCGGGCCCCCATTGCAGCATCAGCGGACTGACGATCAGGTCGCCCTGGCGGGTGCGCCGGCCGTCCGGGCCGCCGTCGATATCGAGGTCCAGGCGTACCAGCGGCAGCAGCACTTCGGCGCCGTAGTGGGCGCCGAGCAGGGTGTTCTGGCTGAGGTAGGCGAAGTGCGGCAACAGCGTGGTGCCACGAACCCGTTGCCGTCCGGGAACCGAATGCCCGCCGGCATCGCTGGCGTTGTTCGCCCGAACGTATTGCAGGGGCAGTTCGAAGAGCATGCCGGGACGGCTGACGCCGTCCATGAAGCTGGTGTTGCCGAGCGCCAGCGGCGGCAGCGCGACGGCGTCGGCGCGGGCCTCCAGGCAGAGCGCGGCGGAGAGGGCGCCGAAGGTGGGTAGCAGGGCTGCACGCATGAGGGGATTTCTCTTTTTCTGGTTCCGTGGGTTCAGAGCAACCTGATCGGGTAGTCGACCACCACCCGGTATTCGTCGGAGCTGGAGTTGCCGCGGGTGTTGCCGGGGGCGGTGTAGCCTTCGCCGGGGCGGTGGGTGGCCCAGCGCAGGGTCACGCTGAGGCCCTTGGCCGGGCCGGCGGGGAAGGCGTAGCGCAGCGACAGGTCGCGTTCCCAGTGCTGGGCGTTCTTGCCATTGGGGTTGTAGAGGTAGCCGTAGCCCGCGCTGTCCGGGTCGACCCGGGTCAGGTCGGCCTGGCCACGGCCGTAGGCGGCGCCGAACTGCCAGTCCGGGGCGGCGAGGAAGGCCAGGCTGGCCTGGTACTGGATCTTCCACGAGCGCTCGCCGGGGCCGTTGAAGTCGGCGTACTGCATGGCGTTGCTTTCGTAGAGGAAGGTCCGGTCGTTCTGCGCGATGAAGTCGAACGGGGTGTCGCCATCGACCTTTTGCAGGCTGAGGCTCAGCGACTGGCCGCCGCCGGCCAGGGTCAGCCCGGCGTTGTAGAGGTCGTTGTCGATCCGGCCGAGCTGGCTGCGGCCCTGGTCGCGGGTCTTGTAGTAATGCAGCCAGGGCGTCAGGGTCAATTGGCTGGAAAGCCGCCACGGCTGGCTGAGGCCGAGGTAGTGCTGGTTCCAGATATCCTCCAGGCGGCCGCTGTAGAGCGTCGCCTGGCTGTCGCCGGGGGCGCTGTAGCTGGCGCCCAGCCAGGCGATGTGCGGGCTTTCGCGATCGGCGGCGATACCGCCCTTGGTGCCGTTGCCGTAGCCGCTGGTGAGATGACTGTGGCCGCTCTGGTTGCGCAGGCGGGTGGCTTCGACGAAGCCGGCGTCCAGTTCGAGCGCGCGGAAATGGTAGTTCTTCAGGGTCACGCCACGGTAGCTCTGCGGCACCATGCGACTGACGCCGCTGGCGATCACCGGGTTCTCCAGCAACTGGTCGCCGATCTTCAGCAGGCTGTCCAGGCCGCGCAGCTTGAGGGCCGCGCCGGCCGCGGAGAAGCTGTCGGCGGGGCGACCGGCGGAGTCCAGCGGCAGCACGCCGGCACCGCCGCTGCCGCCACCGCCGTCCAGGCGCAGGCCGTAGAAGGCGTGCGCATCCAGGCCGATGCCTATCGGCGTGTCGGTATAGCCGGAGCGGAACGACAGCATCAGGCCCTGGGCCCATTCGCGCTGGTCGCGGCGGGACGGGGTGTCGTGGTTGTCGCGGGCGAAATAGTAGTTGCGGATGAAACCGTTCAGCGTCGAGCCTTCGACGAAGCCCGGCGGCACCTTCATTTCGGCTTTCTGCCGCTGGTTCAGGCCGGTGCTGATGTTGTCGCGATGGCCCAGGGAGTCGTCGGCGAGGGTCGAGCCCGGACCTATGGCAAGGGCAAGGCAGAGCGTAGCCCCGCGCTTCATGGAGGAATCAGGCATGGGTCCGGTCCGTAGTCGTTGCTGTCCACCAGGCTCCTGCTCGGCAAAAGAAGGGGCGTGCAGCCCCTTCCTTCCCATGGATCACTTGCGCTGCGAATCCAGTTGCTCGTGGTTGTTGACCACGGCCTGGGCCTTGGCGTAGCTCTCGATCAGCAGTTGGTAGTGCGGGAATACCGCGCTGTAGGCTTCGGCGAACTGCACGGCGTCGTCGCGGTTCCAGGTGCGCTGGATTTCCGAGCAGACCGCGGCGGTGTCCATCGGCACCACGCCGGCCTGGACCACCCGTGCCAGGGTGATTTCCTGGGCCATCTTGGAGTAGGTGCCGGAGGCGTCGATCACCGCGAACACCTGATAGCCGTCGTGTACCGCGGCGATGCTGGGGAAGGCCATGCACACGCTGGTGATGGTGCCGGCGATGATCAGTTGCTTCTTGCCGGTGGCCTTCACCGCGGCGACGAATTCCGGGTTGTCCCAGGCATTGATCTCACCCTTGCGCGCGACGTACTGGGCGTGCGGCGCGGCCTCGTGGATCTCCGGGATCAGCGGGCCGTTGGGGCCCTGCGGTACCGAGGCGGTGGTGATCACCGGGATCTTCGCCAGGGTGGCGACCTTGGCCAAGGTGGTGGCATTGGCGCGCAGTTCGGTCATCGGCATGTCCTTGACCGTCTGGAACAGGCCGCTCTGGTGGTCGATCAGCAACATGGCGGCGTTGGCCGGATCGATCTTCGGGGTCTGGCCGTTGAAGTTGGCGGGAGCGCTCATTTCCATTTCCTCTTGCAGGGTGGTCGTCCGTGAATTTCGGGCAAAGCCCGGCCGGGCCCGCGCTTCCTGCGCGGGCCATGTCGTAGGGGGGCGGACTTCAGTGGGCGCGGATGAAGCGCCCGTTCTCGAAGTCCTCGATGGCCTGGTCGATTTCCTCGCGGCTGCTCATCACGAAGGGGCCATAGCCGATGATCGGCTCGTCCAGCGGCTCGCCGCTGAGTACCAGCAACTGCACGTCGTTGTTGGCTTCCAGTTCCAGCCGCGGGTCGTCGCGGTCGAGCAGGGCGACCTGGGCTTCGCGAACGATCTCGTCGCCGACCGCGAGGGTGCCGCGCAGGACCACCACGGCGCAGGTATGTCCCTTGGGCAGGTCGAGGGCGAGGTGCTTGCCGGCCTTCAGCTGCACGTCCCAGACCGCCAGCGGCGAGTGGGTCAGCGCCGGCCCCTGGTGGCGGCCGTAGCGTCCGGCGATCACCCGCAGTTCGCCGGCCCTGTCGGGCAGGCCGACGCGGGGAATGTCGGCATCCAGCAGGGTCTGGTAGCGCGGCGGGTTCATCTTGTCGCTGGAGGGCAGGTTGACCCATAGCTGGACCATTTCCAGCGTTCCACCTGTGCTACGGAAGCGTTCCGAGTGGTACTCCTCGTGGAGGATCCCGGAGGCCGCCGTCATCCACTGCACATCCCCCGGCCCTATGCGTCCGCCGGCGCCGGTGGAGTCGTGGTGCTCGACCTCGCCCTGGTAGACGATGGTCACCGTCTCGAAGCCGCGATGAGGATGCTGGCCTACGCCGCGGCGCTGCTGTGCGGGGGGGAAATCAGCAGGCCCGGCGTAGTCCAGCAAGAGGAACGGGCTGATATGCTGGCCCAGTGTGTTGTAGGAAAAGAGCGAACGAACGGGGAATCCGTCGCCCACCCAGTGGCGGTTGGCGTTGCCGTAGATTCCCAGGACCTTTTTCACGTCGGTGCTCCTCGATTGAGTCGATGGAGCGATACGCTAGTTCCCGGGAGTGGGAACCGGTAGTCCGCAAATCAAGTCTCAGAGTCTCGCAGGTGGAACGATGAGTGGTGAGCTGGTGTTCGATCTGAACGCGCTTTTCATCTATGCCAAGGTGGTCGAGCACGGTGGCTTCGCCCCCGCCGGGCGGGTGCTGGGGATTCCCAAGTCGACCATCAGCCGCAAGGTCGCGCAGCTCGAGGCGCGCCTGGGCGTACGCCTGGTGCAGCGCTCGACGCGGCAATTCCAGGTGACCGAGATCGGCCAGGCCTACTACCGTCATTGCGTGGCGATGACGGTGGAAGCGGAGGCTGCCGAGGACGTCATCGAACAGAACCGCTCGGAGCCGTGCGGAATGGTCCGCCTGACCTGCTCGACGCCGCTGCTGCACTTCGAACTGGCGCCGATGCTGGCGCGCTTCATGGCGCAGTATCCGAACGTCGAGCTGTACGTGAAGACCTTCAATCGCCGGGTCGACGTGATCGCCGAAGGCTACGACATCTCGCTGTCGCTGCGTTTCCCGCCGCTGGAGGACAGCGACCTGGTGATGAAGGTGCTGGCACGCAGCCCGCAGGTGCTGGTGGCCAGCCCGGAGCTGCTGGCCCGCTACCGCCCGCCGGAGCTGCCGGCCGACCTGTCGGCGATGCCCTACGTCGGCTGGGAGCGTTCGCGCCTGGACGGCAGCCTGCGGCTGGTCGGCGCGGATGGCAGCAGCGCGGCCCTCAACCTGCGCCCGCAACTGCTCAGCGACGACCTCGGCACCTTGCGCCAGGCGGTGCTGGAGGGCGTCGGGATCGGCGGCCTGCCGCTCTGCGTGGTCAGTCGCGACCTGGCCGAGCGCCGGCTGGTGCGGGTGCTGCCGGAGTGGACGCCGGTGGAAGGCATGGTGGTGGCAATGTTCCCCTCGCGGCGCGGGCTGTTGCCTTCGGTCCGCGCGCTGATCGACTTTCTCGCCGCAGGCTTCGCCGACGCCGCGCAGCGCCAGTACCCGGAGCCGGGCTGAGGCTCAGCGACCGGCGCCCGGGCCGTAGAGTCGGAGCAGTTGCAGGGTCACGCCGTTGGACCAGCCGAAGCCGTCCTGCAGCGGGTACTCGCCACCGCCGCCGCCGCCCTGGTTGCCGCTGATGTCGTATTTCTCCACCAGCTTTCCTTCGCGGTCGTAGACCTGCTGCACCTGGGCGAGGAATCGCCGGCCGATGTCTTCCGCCAGGGCGTCCCGGCCGTAGGCGCGCAGGCCCTGTACGGCGACCCACTGCAAGGGTGCCCAGCCGTTCGGCTCGTCCCATTGCTGGCCGCTGGCACGGGTGGTGGTGGCCAGTCCGCCCGGGCGCAGCAGTTGGGCGGCGACGCTGTCGGCGGTACGACCGGCGCGTTCGGCGGAGGCCAGCCCGGTGAATAGCGGGAAGAGGCTGGCGGCGTTGATCCGCTCGATGGGCCGCCGGCGTTGCCAGTCGTAGTCGGCGTAGTAGCCCGCCGGGTGCCAGAGGTGGTCTTCGATGGCCTGTCGTCGCTTCTCCGCGCGGGCGCCGTAGCCTTGCTCGCAGGCCTTCAGCGCGCTGCTGGCGCAGGCCTTGGCGATGGTTCGTTCGAGATGGTAGAGCAGGGCGTTGAGGTCCACCGGGACGATGGCGGTGGTGCGGATGCTGGCCAGCTCGCGGTCGTCGTCCAGCCAGCGGGAGGAGAAGTCCCAGCCGCTTTCCGCGCCGGCCCGCAGGTCGCGATAGACCTCGCCCGCGGGGCGCTGCGGGGCGCGCGCGGCGGTCGCCCGGTCCTCCAGGAAGGACTCCTGGCGCGGTGTGTCACGGTTGTCCCAGTAGCGGTTCAGCAGGCTGCCGTCGGCCAGTTTCACCACGTGCAGGCGCGCCTCGTTGGGGCGCAGCCCGGCGGAGCCTTCCATCCAGTAGGCGTATTCCTTCTGTAGCTGCGGCAGGTAGCGCCGGTAGGCGGCGTCGCCTTCGCGTCTTGCCTGGAGGTCCACCATGTAGGCGAAGAACGGCGGCTGCGAACGGCTCAGGTAGTAGCTGCGGTTACCGTTGGGAATGTGCCCGTAGGTATCGATCAGGTAGGCGAAGTTGTCGAGCATGTCGCGCACCCGCTGGTGCTGCCCGCTCTCCGCAAGGCCGAGCATGGTGAAGTAGGAGTCCCAGTAGTACACCTCGCGGAAGCGTCCGCCGGGGACCACGTAGGGTTTCGGCAGCGGCAGCAGGCTGCTGTGGGCCGGCACCTGCTCGTAGTGGCGGGTCAACGCCGGCCACAGGTCGCTGATGTGGCTGGCGAGATCGGCGCCCGCTTCCGGCGGGGCGGTCTCGACGCTGCCGGACTCCTCGAAGTTGCGGCCGACGAAGGCGCGCAGGTCGAAGCCGGGCCGCTCCCTCTCGCGCAGGTAGTCGGCGCGGATCCGTGCAGGCTCGCGCAGCGGGAGCGCATCGACGAAGTGCTTCTGGTCGCTGAACAGCCGGCTTTCCTGCACCGCCTGGAACAGCTCGGGATAGGCTTCGTCGGGGGCGATCGCGCGTTCGCCGCTGGCGTCCTGCCAACCCCAGGACGAGGACGCGGGCGGGGTAGGCGCCGGGCCCTGGCTGCAGGCCGCCAGCAGGAGCAGGACCCAGGCTGCGAGCATGGCGCGGGGCAGAGCGGTTCGATCAGGCATCGGCTGTCTCCTCTTCGGCAAACGCCGGGCGCGGATCGGTCGCCGGCGGGGTGCGCCTGGGGTGGCGCGGCAACCCGGCGGAAGGGCCGGGAAGGGCGCTACCCCTGTTTCGGTGAGTCGCGGCGCACGAAGTTCCATCGGAAGGATCGCCAGCGTACCTATCGCTTCCGACAGGTCCTTGCAGATGAACTCCAGCGCTTCGCGCAGGTCCGTCGCAGAAGGGGCGCGAGCCCCCCAGTCGCCGTTTCGCCGTGCCGTTCCCCGCTGCCCGCGCCTTGCGCAGGGCCTCGGCGGTTCGAATCTCCTGCCCGTCCCTTCACGTCGGGAAGCCTGCGTTTCCCGAGAGGAGTGTTTCGCAATGGCCACCGCACTACGCTTCAGACCGCTGGACGCCTTCTACAACGTCCTCAACCCGGTTCCCTTCGGTTTCTTCGTCGCCGCCCTGGTCTTCGACGCCACCTATTTCGCCACGGCGGAGGTGATGTGGGGCAAGAGCGCGGCCTGGCTGATCAGTCTCGGCCTGCTGTTCGCCATCCTGCCCTGCGTCGTCGACCTGTGCCGCGTATGGCTGCTGCGGCGCGCGGCGGTCGTCGCGGCGGCCAGGGTTTCCTCCTTGCTGAAGTTCGCCGGTATCGTCCTGGCCATCTTCAATGCCTTCGTGCACAGCCGCGACGCCTATGCGGTGATGCCGGCCGGGCTATGGCTGTCGATCGCGACGGTGCTGCTGCTGGCGCTGGGAGAGGCGCTCCTGGCGGTATCCGCGGAGGAGGTGGCGCATGGCTAGCCTCCACTCGCTGCGCCCCGTCGCGCTTGCCCTCGGCCTGGTCCTGGCCGGCTGCAACCAGGGGTCGCAGAACGATCCGCAGCAGCAGACCGGCGCCAATCCGGCGCTTCCGGAACCGAAGCACTTCCTTCTGCCGCCGATGAAGGTACCGGAAGGCGTGGGCTGGTCGGGAGAGGCCAAGCCGACGGTGGCCCAGGGCCTGAAGATCGAGAAGATCGCCGATGGCCTGCAACACCCTCGCCAGTTGCTGGTCTTGCCCAACGGCGATGTGCTGGTGGTGGAGGCCAACTCGCCCGGCACCGCGCCGGTGACCACGCCGAAGCAACTCATCGCGGGGATGGTCAAGGGGAAGTCCGGCAAGGCCGGCAAGGGCGGCAACCGCATCACCCTGCTGCGCCGAGCCGGCGCCGGAGGCCAGTGGCAGAAGTACGTGTTCCTAGAAGGGCTGGACTCGCCGTTCGGCGTGCAGCGGGTGGGGGATTACCTGTATGTCGCCAATACCGGGAACATCATGCGCTACCGCTACGTGCCGGGTGAAACCCGGGTCGCCGACCCGGGGATGGAGTTCACCGACCTGCCGGACACCATCAACCACCACTGGACCAAGGCGCTGCTCGCCAGTCCCGACGGGCGCAAGCTCTACGTGGGCGTCGGTTCGAACAGCAACATCACCGAGAACGGCGCGGCGATCGAATACCGTCGTGCGGCGATTCTCGAGGTGGACGTCGCCAGCCGCGGCAGCCGCATCTACGCCTCCGGCCTGCGCAACCCGACCGGCCTGCAGTGGGAACCGGTCTCCGGCAAGCTGTGGACCATCGTCAACGAGCGCGACGAGATCGGCAACGACCTGGTCCCGGATTACCTGACCTCGGTACGGGAGGGCGGCTTCTACGGCTGGCCCTACAGCTACTTCGGCCAGCACCTGGATTCGCGGGTGAAGCCGCAGCGTCCCGACCTGGTGGCGAAGGCCATCGTCCCCGACTACGCGCTGGGTTCCCACGTGGCCGCGCTGGGCCTGTTCTTCTACACCGGCGACGAATTGCCCGAGCGCTATCGCAACGGCGCCTTCGTCAGCGAGCACGGCAGTTGGAACCGCTCGCCGGTCAGCGGCTTCCAGGTGGTCCATGTGCCGTTCGCCGACGGCAAGCCCGCCGGTGCGCCGCAGCCGGTGGTGACCGGGTTCGTCTCCGCGGACGAGAAGCAGTTGTTCGGCGCGCCGGTGGGGTTGGCGCAGGCGGCCGACGGCGCGTTGCTGATCGCCGACGACGTCGGCAATGCGATCTGGCGGGTGAGCGCCGCGGGCGCCGACTAGCGGCCTGCTCGACGGTGTCCGGGCCGGAGCTGGCGGTCCGGGCTCGGTGCTGCGGTCCGGCGCAGTAAATCCGTGCGTCCCTCCTGCGTCTCCTGTGCATCCGATCCGCGAATGCCGCCCCTGGCGGCCGGATCGCCGGTTGCCAGTGGAACACCACCACGCCTTGAGGGTTGAAGACATGCACGTCGCCACCAGCGTCATCGAAGACCAGCCGCTCCGCGCCACCCCGGCGGAGGGCGAAACGCTCTACGAGTTCTCCCAGTCGCCCTTGCTGGAACGGCAAAGCCGCCAGGAGTCCAACGCGCGCAGCTATCCGCGGCGGATTCCGCTGGCGCTGAAGAAGGCCAGGGGGCTGCTGGTGGAGGACGTCGAGGGGCGTACCTTCATCGATTGCCTGGCCGGCGCCGGCACCCTGGCGCTGGGGCACAACCATCCGGTGGTGATCGAGGCGATCCGCCAGGTTCTGGCCGACGAGCTGCCGCTGCACACCCTCGACCTGACCACCCCGGTGAAGGACCAGTTCGTCCAGGACCTGTTCGGCCTGCTGCCGCCGGCGCTGGCCGCCGAGGCGAAGATCCAGTTCTGCGGCCCGACCGGCACCGACGCGGTGGAAGCCGCGCTGAAACTGGTACGCACCGCCACCGGGCGCAGCACCATCCTGTCGTTCCAGGGCGGCTACCACGGCATGAGCCAGGGCGCGCTGGGGCTGATGGGCAATCTCGGACCGAAGAAGCCGTTGGGCGCGGTGCTCAGCACGGGCGTGCAGTTCCTGCCGTATCCCTACGATTACCGTTGCCCGTTCGGTCTCGGCGGCGAGGCGGGGGTCAAGGCGAACCTGCACTACCTGGAGAACCTGCTGAACGATCCGGAAGGCGGCGTGCAGTTGCCGGCGGCGGTGATCGTCGAGGTGGTCCAGGGCGAGGGCGGCGTGGTCCCGGCCGATCTCGACTGGCTGCGCGGCTTGCGGCGGATCACCGAGCAGGCCGGGGTGGCGCTGATCGTCGACGAGATCCAGAGCGGCTTCGCCCGTACCGGCAGGATGTTCGCCTTCGAGCACGCCGGCATCGTCCCCGACGTGGTGGTGCTGTCCAAGGCCATCGGCGGCAGCCTGCCGCTGGCGGTGGTGGTCTACCGCGAATGGCTGGACAAATGGCAGCCCGGCGCCCACGCCGGCACCTTCCGTGGCAACCAGATGGCCATGGCCGCCGGTTCGGCGGTGATGCGCTACCTGAAGGAACACGACCTGGCGGCCCACGCGGCGGCCATGGGCGAGCGCCTGGCCGAGCACCTGCGCATCCTCCAGCGCGACTATCCGCAACTGGGCGATATCCGCGGTCGGGGGCTGATGCTCGGGGTCGAGATCGTCGACCCGCAGGGCGAGGCGGATGCCCTCGGTCATCCGCCGACCGACGGCGCCCTGGCCTCGCGGGTCCAGCGCGAGTGCCTGAGGCGCGGCCTGATCCTCGAACTGGGCGGCCGCCACGGCAGCGTGGTGCGCTTCCTGCCGCCGCTGATCATCGGCGCCGAACAGATCGACGAGGTGGCCCGGCGTTTCGCCCGCGCCCTCGGCGCGGCGCTGGCCGGCTAATTTTCCCGCCGGGCTTTTCGTTATCCAACGCAAGGGCCGTGCTGCGCGCGGCCGTTCGATCCCATCAGGAGCAAGCAATGACTTCAGTGTTCGACCGTGACGACATCCAGTTCCAGGTAGTGGTCAACCATGAGGAGCAGTATTCCATCTGGCCGGAATACAAGGAGATTCCCCAGGGCTGGCGGGCGGCCGGCAAGAGCGGCCTGAAGAAGGACTGCCTGGCCTACATCGAGGAAGTCTGGACCGACATGCGCCCGCTGAGCCTGCGCCAGCACATGGACAAGGCGGCCGGCTGAGTGGGCGGTACGCCCGTACGGCTGTTCTGCCTGCCGTATTCCGGCGCCAGCGCCATGACCTACAGCCGTTGGCGGCGCAAGCTGCCGGCCTGGCTGGCGGTGCGTCCGGTGGAGTTGCCGGGGCGCGGGGCGCGGATGGCCGAGCCGTTGCAGACCGACCTGGCGAGCCTGGCGCAGCAACTGGCGCGCGAGCTGCACGACGAGGTCCGCCAGGGCCCCTACGCGATGCTCGGGCACAGCCTCGGCGCCTTGCTCGCCTGCGAGGTGCTGTATGCCTTGCGCGAGCTGGGTTGCCCGACGCCGCTGGGGTTCTTCGCCTGCGGCACCGCGGCGCCGTCGCGACGCGCCGAGTATGACCGCGGTTTCGCCGAACCGAAGAGCGACGCCGAGCTGATCGCCGACCTGCGCGACCTGCAAGGTACGCCGGAAGAGGTGCTGGGCAACCGCGAGCTGATGAGCCTGACCCTGCCGATCCTGCGCGCCGATTTCCTGCTCTGCGGCAGCTATCGTCACCAGCGGCGCCCGCCGCTGGCCTGTCCGATCCGAACGCTTGGCGGCAGGGAGGACAAGGCCAGCGAGGAACAGTTGCTGGCCTGGGCCGAGGAAACCCGCAGCGGTTTCGGACTGGAGCTGTTCGACGGCGGGCACTTCTTCATCCATCAGCGCGAGGCCGAGGTGCTGGCGGTCGTCGAGCGCCAGGTCGAGGCCTGGCGCGCGGGGCAGGGCGCCGCGGCGTTGGTGGTGGAGTCGGCGGCGATCTGCTGATGCCCGCGAGGGCGCCATAGGCCCTGCGGCGGGTCCGATGTCGACGAAAAAAAAGGCCGGTGAGCAGCGCTCCCCGGCCTTTTTCGTTACGAGGCGCGGCTCAGCCTTTACCGGCCAGCAGCCCTTCGACTATCGCTTTCATGTCGCTTTCCAGGCCGGCCACCGGGTCCGCCGCCTCGGTGTCCACCACTACCAGGCGTGCGCCGCTGGCGGCGATGGCATCGGCGAGGGGCTTGGGTGGTTGGCGATGGTGCAGGACCAGGGCGATGTCCTCGCTCTTCAGCTCCTCGGCGAAAGCCTGGATATTGGTCTCGGTCCAGCCGTCGTCGGCCTGGATCTCCACGTCCAGCGGGTCCAGGTTGAGCCCGGCGAGCAGGTAGCCGAGGCGTTCGGAGAGGCTGATCACGCTGAGGTTGTCGGCCTTCGCCAGGCGAGTTTCGTTACTGGCGGTCGCTTCCAGCAATTGCTTCTTCAGCGTCGCCAGGTTGGCCTGGATGGTCGCTGCGGCGCCGGGCGCCAGGCGTTCCAGGTCGCTGGCAAGGACATCGGCCATGCGCCCCAGGTTGGTCGGGTTGAGCCAGGGGTAGGCATGCAGGTCGCTGCCGGGGCGCAGGGCGATGCCGGGCAGGGCGCCGTCCACCGGACGCGCGGCGTCGATCTCGACGATACGGATATTGCTACGGCGGGCCAGCGGGTAGAGCGGGTCGTCGCTCCAGATCGAGCGCAGGTCGATCACCGCGTCGGCCTGCCCGGCGGCCTTGGCCAGGCCGCCGGCGCCGCGCCCGGCGAAGAACGAGGCCTGGCGGCTGGCCGGCAGGTTGGCCGGGGCGACCCGTTGCAGCTTGACCTCGGTGTCCCGCAGCAGGCGTTCGGCGAGGGCGTGGGTGACCGGCAGGCTGGCCAGTACCGTGACTTGCGCGGACTGAGCCGCGGCCGGCGTCGCGGCGAGGGCCGGGAGCGGGCCGGCGAGTCCGGCGCAAGCCAGGGCCAGGGCGAGGCAATGGGGTTTCAGGTTCATCCGGAGGTTCCTTTCAGGTGCGGCAGGCAGCCGCGAGCGATGGCGGCGAGGCCGAAGGCCAGGCCGGCGACCAGGATGATCGCGGCGCCGGAGGGAATCGGCAGGTCGAACATGATCGGCAGCAGGATACCGGCCAGCGTGCTGACGGTGGCGATCAGCACCGCCAGCCAGAAGAACCCTTTCAGCGACTGGCTGACCAGGCGCGCCGCCGCCGCCGGGATCACCAGCAGGGCTCCGACCAGGATCGCGCCGATCACTTTCACCGCGGCGACGGTGACCAGGGTCACCAGGGCCACGAACAGGTAGTCCAGGCTCTTCACCGCGACCCCGCGCACCGCCGCCAGTTGCGGGTTGAAGCTGGCCAGCATGATGCGGTTGTACAGCGGCAGGGCCAGGCACGGCACCAGCACGGCGACCGCCGCCAGCACCGCGAGGTCATGGCCGTTCACGGTCAGCACCGAGCCGAACAGCACGTTCTCGAGGATATGCACGTTGATCTTGCCCGCCAGCACCAGCAACAGGCTGGCGCCGAGCGCCAGGGACACCGAGAGGAACACCCCGATCAGGGTGTCCGGGGCCAGGCCGGTGCGGTTGCGCAGGTAGTTGAGCAGGACGCCGAACAGCAGGCAGTAGCCGAACAGGCTGCCGTAGGGCCCGGTGTAGGGCTCGCCGAGGAGGATGCCGATGGCCACGCCGGTGAGCGCGGCGTGGCCGACCGCCTCGGAGAAGAAGGCGAAGCGCTTGACCACCACCAGGGTGCCGAGGCCGCCGAGCACCGGGCCGATCAGCAGGCCGGCGAGGAGCGCGTTGACGACGAAGCCGTAGGCCAGGGTCTCCGGCAGGTAGCCGGCGGCGGCCCAGGCCTGGACGGCCTGGCGCAGTTGTTCGTAGGCGTCGTTCATCGGCTGGCCTCCGCGTTCTTCCGGGGCTGGGTGGAGAACAGCGTGAGCAGGCGTTCCGGGGTCAGGCTGCTGGCCGCCGGACCGTCGAACAGCAGGTGGCGGTTGAGACCGCTGACCCGGTCGGCGAGGCGGCCGACGGCCTCCAGGTCGTGCTCGATCCAGAGCACGGTGACGCCGGCCTGGCGCCAGTCCAGCAGCAGCCGCTCGAAGACCTGGATGCCGCCCTCGTCGAGGGCCGACATCGGTTCGTCCAGCACCAGCAGTTGCGGCGGCGGTACCAGGCCCTGGGCCAGCAGCACGCGCTGGCGCTCGCCGCCGGAGAGGGCGCCCATGCGCCGACCGCGCTTGGCCAGCATGCCGACCCGTTCCAGGGCCGCGTCGATCGCCGGGCGCCGGCTGCGCGACAGGCCGAGGAAGGCCGGACGGCGCTGGCACATGGCGGCCATGAAATCGTCGACGGTGAGCGGCAGGCCGCGGTCGAACTCCAGCGCCTGCGGCACGTAGCCGATGCAGCCGGGCGCGCCGGGCCACTCCAGGCGCAGCTCGCCGCGATGCGGCATCTGCCCGAGCAGGGTCTTGACCAGCGAACTCTTGCCGCCGCCGTTCGGTCCGACCAGCGCGTGCACGCTGCCGGCCTCGACGCGCAGGCGCACGCCATCGAGGATGCGGCTGCCGCCGAGGCTCAGGTCGATCCCGGCGAAGTCGATGGCCGGCCCGCAAGGCGTGGCGCAAAGCCGTTCGGCTACGGTCATGCGCCGGACTCCTGGATGGCGCGGACCACGGTGTCGAGGTTGCGCGCCATTTCTTCCTCGTACTTGCCGGCGCTGTAGTCGCCATAGGAAATGTGCGACAGCGAATAGAGCTTCACCCCGGACTCGCGCTGGATGGTCTCGACGTAGGTGGAGGGGAAGTCGATCTCGGAGAAGATCACCTTCACGTCCAGCGCCTTGAGCTGGTCGATGGTCTTCTTCAACTGGCTCGGACTCGGCTCGATGCCGTGGGCCGGCTCGACCACGGCGGTGACTTCCAGGCCGAATTCGCGCAGCAGGTAGTCGTAGGCGCCGTGGATGGTGGCGACGCGGAAGTCGGCGGCCGGGGCCTTGTTCAGCCGCGCCAGGGCGTCGGCGCGCAGGGCCCGCAGGCGCTTGGCGTAGGCCCGGGCGTTGCGGGTGTAGGCCTTGGCGTTGGCCGGGTCGAGCTTGCCCAGTTCGCGGGCGATGGTGTTGACCTGGGTGATCGAGGCGCTGATGGACAGGAAGGTATGCGGGTTGACCACCTTGCCGGCGCCGCGCGCGGCCATGCCGGTGGCGGCCAGCAGCGGCACCTTGGCGTTCGCCTCGATCACCGGGATGCCGGGCTTTTCGCTGGAGGCGATCATGCGCTCGGCGAAATCGTCGTGGCCGACGCCGTTGAGCACCACCACGTCGAGCGTGCCGATGCGCTTGATGTCCTCGGCGCGCGGCTCGTAGGCATGCGGGTTGAAACCGGCGGGGATCAGCGGCACCACCTCGGCCTTGTCGCCGACGATGTTGCTCACGTAGCTGTAGTAGGGATGCAGGGTGATGCCGATGCGCAGGCGTTTGCCGTCTTCGGCCTGGGCCAGCGGGGCGAGCAGGGCCAGCAGCAGGGCGGCCAGCAGGGCACGGCCCGGGAGGAGGGCGGCGAGGCCGCGCGGACGGGATGAGCGACGGGAGAACAGCATGGAAAAACGCCTTCTGTGGAGTCGATGTGCGATCAATGACGGTGCTGACGGGTCACGCCGGCGTCGAAGCGGCTGACCACCTGGCGCCAGCCGGCGTCAGCCAGGGCGCGGGCGTCGCCCGGTACGGCGCCGGCAGCGGCCGCGGCGGGCTTCAGCCAGACTTCGGCGGGGCCGAGCAGCAGGAGGAACGAGCCGGCCACCCCGGGCTTGCCGCTGACGCCCAGGTAGCTCGGACGCCCGGCGGTTTCGCTGTAGCTCCAGCGGTGCTCGCCGCGGCTGCTCGCGGCGACGTCGGCGACGAAGGGCGGGAAGCCCTCGGCGGCCAGTTCGTCGACGGAGGGCGCGGCTTCGCCGTCGTCCAGGCGCGCCTGGATGTCTTCGGCGGCGACCTGCAGGTCGGCGTAGATGCCCTGTTCGGCGGCATTCAGGTCGAGCCGGGCGTCCACCTGGTGGGCGTCCAGGGCTTGCGCTTCATGGGACTGCTGGCGCAGCCCGACCACCGTGGCGGCGAGGGCCAGGATCAGCACACTGCCGAGCAGTACGTAGAGGGTCTCGTGGCCGGCGCCGGCCGGGCGGACGGTTTCGACGCTCATGGCGCGGCGATGTCGGCGTGGTCGATTTCCACCACGTGGCCGGGGCCGGCGTCGAACAGCACGTAGAACTCGCCGTCGGGACGCTTGAAGGTCAGGGTCGAGTCGGCGCCGAGCTTGCCGGGAACCAGGATCTGCTCGTCGTAGCCGATCACGTCGAGGGTTACGCCGGGGGCGCCGCTGCCGTCGGAGAAGCCGCCCTTGCAGCGGATCTCGCCGGCCTGCACTTCCTCGCATTCGCAGATCGGGTTGTGCGCCAGGGCCGCGCCGCTCAGGCCGAGCAACAGGGCGGCCAGGGGCAGGCGCCAGGGGCGGGTGTGGATGCTCATTGCTTACCTCGTTTGTTCAGCCAGGCCACGGTGGCGGGGGATGCCTCGGCCAGGGGAATGGAAGCCTGGTGCATGGAGCCGTCCCAACCTTCCATGGTGATCCACAGCTCGGCGTCGGGCCGGGTGCGCGGCGGGATCGGCACGCTGGTGCCCATGCGGTAGGGGCTGCCGAAGAAGATCACCCCGGCGGCACGCAGGCTGCGCGGCTTGCCGATGCGCAGGTAGGTCGCCTTGACCTGGGGAATGCAGGCCTGGCAGAGGGCGGCATTGAAGTCCTTCATGAAGCCGGCGGGGCCTTCGTCGTGCGGCGGTTCGATACGCATTTCCGCCAGGCGCAGGCTCCAGGGGCCGACCTGGATCTCGCCCGCCTCTCGTTCGCCGAGGCCGCTGGTGCCGCGGAACAGTGCGACGTCGGCGAAATAACGCGGCATGAAACCGAGCGGGATCAGGATCAGCAGAACATTCAGGTGGAAACGCCAGCGCAGCCAGAACTGGCGCAGCGGCGAAACGGGCTGGGCAACGGCGGCCTTGCTCATGGCTGTCCCTCCGCGGTCTGGTTGGCCATTACCGGCGCCGGCTTGGCCGGTTTCGGCTGGCGCGCCGGGCGCTTGCCGCGCTTGACCAGCGCGGCGGTGGCCTGTGCGGTGCGCTTGCTCCAGATCAGCAGGCCGCTGAGCACCATCATGCTCAGCAGCAGGCCGAAGACGAACCAGATCAGCTTGACCCAGATGCCGCCGAAATCGCCGGTGTGCAGGGGGCGCATGGATTCGGTGACGAACTCCAGCGGGGTGCGGTCGCCGAGCAGGCGCTTGGCTTCGATCTTGCCCGTATAGGGGTTGATCGCCGCCGATTGGTACATGAGGGGGTACCAGCCGCGGCCTTCCACGTAGATCGGGCTGTAGGCGTTGCCTGGCAGGGACACGCTTGCGGCGTCCAGGCTGGGAATGCCTTCGGTGGCGATCCGCACCGCTTCGTCGAGGCTGATCCGGGGCGCCGTGTGGCCGGTGGGTACTTCGTTGCGGGCGATGACCGGCGGTACGCCTTCGCTGGAAAGGGTGATGTGATTGTCGGCGAGAATCGCCTGGATCAGGAACCAGGTGCCCGTGATGGAAATGATGGCGATGAACCAGATCGACCAGATACCGCTCAGGCGATGGAAGTCGCCCCAGAAGATGCGGGCGCCCTGGCTGATGCGCAGGCGTGGCTTGAAGAACCCTTTCCAGAATCGTTTGTAGACCACCAGGCCGGTGACCAGCGAGGCCAGCATCGGCAGGCCGAGCAACGAAACCAGGTACCAGCCCCAACTGTAGCCATTGTTGAACGGAACCAGCCACCAGCCGTGCAAGGCACGGGTGAACTGGCGGAAATCGAAGTTCGGGCTCTTGCCCTGGATCGTTCCGGTATAGGGGTTGACGTAGAGGCTGGCGCGGGAGCCGTCCGGGTAGCTGACCCGGGCGCTGAGGGCAAAATGCTCTTCGTCGGGGAAGTTCAGCGATTCCACGCGGATCGCCGGTTGTGCCTGGTTTATCGCTTCCAGCAACTGGTCGTGGCTGAGGGGGCGGGCGTCGTCGCTGGGCTTGCCGGCACGGATTTCCGGATTGGCGAGCCAGACGATCTCCTGGCTGACCACTGCCAGGGTGCCGGTGACGCAGACGATCAGGACGAAGAACCAGATGGGCAGGGCCAGCCAGCTGTGGACGAGGAACCAGAGTCTGGAGCGGGACTTTTTCGACATGAGGCTAACGGTAGGCTTTGGGGACCACGCGTGCGGTCCATGGGTTGCAGGGCGCTGCTCGCGCTCTGTTCATCTCTATAGGACGTATGAGCCGGAGAGAACCTGAACCTGTATATGAAAGCAAATGTTTCGCAATCGTTTCCGCGTCTGGAGGAGCCGTTTGTGGCCGTTCAGGTCGATGCCTTGCCCTGGCGCCAGTAACCCATGAAGCTTGCAGTGCGGCGATCCAGACCCAACTCCCCGGTCCAGTGGCGGCGAATAGCCATCACTGCTGCCGATTCACCGGCAACCCAGGCATAGAACTCTCCGTTCGTTGGCTTGGCCAGTTCCCAGAGTACCTGCCTGTCGATATCCACTTCGCTGACGCGCTGTGGCTTGCCGGCTTCCGGTAGAGTGGCCAGTTCGCTTGCTGCGCGGAGCATTTCCTGGCCGTGCTCGTGTTTCGCCACGTCGCGGGCCAGCCAGTTGAGTTGGGTTTCCGGCGCACACCGTAGGTCCAGTCGGTCCGATTCCCGGGGAATCTCGATGAAGGCCTGCACCGTCGGCCGCTGGTCGCGGTCGGCGAGTTCCTCGAGTATTCCTGCGATGGCTGGCAGGGCGGTTTCATCGCCAATCAGCAGGATATGGCGGATATCCTTCGGCGGACGCCATTCGTAGCCCCCAGGATCGCCGGAATACTCTCCATCTGGCGCCGACATTACCAGGCGCTCGCCGGGACGAGCGTGAGCGGCCCAGCGGGAGGCGGGACCGGTCTCACCATGCAGGACGAAGTCAATGTCCACTTCTCCGGCTTCGCGGCGCAGGGCGCGGATGGTATAGGTGCGCATGGGCGGGCGGCGGCGCGCCTCGAGGCTGCGCACCTGTCTGCGCCAGTCGCCCGTGGCTGGAAGTTGCGGCAGGCTGCCGTCAGCGGCGGGAAACAGCAGCTTTACTCGCTGATCGGGCGCCAGCGTGCGCACCCGAGCGATTTCCGGGCCGCCGAAGGTGAAACGAACCAGCGATGGGCTGAGGGGGCTCCGTCGCTTCAATACCAAGTCGAACAGACGATAGCTGGGGACCTTGGCTAGGCCGGCGTGAAGGGTCAGGTCGCGAAGGTTCCGTGCCAGTGTTTCGGCAAGGCTCATGGTGTTTTCCCTATGGTTGGGTTCTCGAAGTGGAACGCCTGCCGAACGGGAATATTTAGCCGGACGAGGCTTGGTGGTGCGCTAATTTTCCCTGCGGACCATCCGTTCAAGTTGAATCAGCGCCCCTCGTACGGATGATTAGAGATGAATGCCGAAATCGCCTTGAAACTCGCCCGCCGTTTCATCGAGCTGCCACAGGACAAGCGTCCCCTGTTTCTCGATGGCCTGCGCGAGGAAGGGGTGGAGTTTTCCCTGCTTCCCATTCCCGATGGCGTCGTCAGCGAGGATCGCGACGAGCTTTCCTATGCCCAGCGGCGCATGTGGTTCCTCTGGCAGCTCGACCCTCAGGGTGCGGCCTATAACCTGCCGATGGCGGTCCGCCTCAGCGGCCCGCTGGATCGTGCGGCTTTCGAGGCAGCCTTCGCCAGTCTGGTCCAGCGCCATGAAACGCTGCGCACCGTATTTCCCCAGCGTGCCGACGGCACCCCGCGCCAGGCTGCGCTGGAACGTCCGGTGCCGATTGACTTCGAGGACCTATCCCTCTTGCCTGGGGCCGAGCGGGAAACCTGCTTGCGCGAAACTGCCCAGGCCGAATCGCTGCGGCCTTTCGACTTGTGCGAGGGGCCGCTTCTGCGCGTGCGCCTGATCCGTCTGGGCGAGGAGCAGCATGTATTGCTGCTGACCCTGCATCATATCGTGTCCGACGGTTGGTCGATGAACGTGCTGATCGAGGAGTTCAGTCGTTTCTACAAGGCTTGCATGGATAACAGCGAAGCCGGACTTCCACCCCTCCCTATCCAGTATTCCGACTATGCGTTGTGGCAGCGCAGCTGGATGGAAGCGGGGGAGCAGGAACGGCAGCTTGCCTACTGGCGCGAGCGGCTTGGCGATCAGCACCCGCTTTTGGAGTTGCCCACCGATCATCCGCGTCCGGCACAGGCCAGCTACCGTGGAACGCGCTACGAATTCGAAATCGATCCGGCGCTGGTGCAAGCGCTGCGTGCCAGTGCCCGCAGCCAGGGGCTGACGTTGTTCATGCTGTTGCTTGGCGGGTTCAACATTCTTTTGCAGCGTTATAGCGGGCAGTCTGACCTGAGGGTCGGCGTGCCTATCGCCAACCGTAACCGCGCCGAAGTGGAGGGATTGATCGGCCTATTCGTCAATACCCAGGTTTTGCGCTCGGTGGTGGAAGGCCAGGCCACGGTCGCATCGTTGCTGGCTTCTCTGAAAGACAGCGTGCTCGGTGCCCAGGCTCATCAGGAGCTGCCTTTCGAGCGTCTGGTCGAGGCCTTCAAGATCGAGCGTAGCCTGAGCCACAGTCCGCTGTTCCAGGTGATGTACAACCATCAGCCTCAAGTAGCCGATATCGGCTCGCTGGATGACGTGGCCGGCCTGCGTTTCGCTCCTCTCGACTGGAAAAGCCGCACGACCCAGTTCGATCTGAGTCTGGATACCTACGAGAAGGGCGGGCGTTTGCATGCTGCGCTGACCTATGCCACCGATTTGTTCGAAGCCGAGACCATCGAGCGCATGGCGAGGCATTGGCAGAACCTGCTGCGGGCGATGCTCGTCGCTCCCGCTGCGCGCATCGATACGTTGCCGATGCTGGAGGCCGACGAACGTCGGCAGATGCTGGAGACCTGGAACGCCACGGCAGCGAACTATCCATTGGAAACCTGCGTCCATCGACTGTTCGAGCATCAGGTGCAGCGTTCACCGGAGGCGCCGGCGCTGGTGTTCGGTGAACAGCGCCTCAGTTATGGCGAGCTGAACCGCCGCGCCAATCGTCTGGCGCATGCCCTGATAGCGCGGGGTGTCGGGGCGGAATCGTTGATAGGCGTTGCGATGGAGCGCTCTGTGGAACTGGTGATCGCCCTGATGGGAATTCTCAAGGCCGGCGGCGCCTACGTGCCGTTGGATCCTGAGTATCCGCAAGAGCGTCTTTCCTACATGCTGGAGGACAGTGGTGTCCGGCTGTTGCTGACCCAGGCGCATCTGCTGGATGGCCTGCCGGTGTCGGCGGAGGTGCAGCCGCTGATGCTGGCGGCCGACAGCGAGTGGCTGGAGGGCTTCGATGCGTCCGATCCGGAGGTGGCCGTCACCGGAGAGAATCTCGCCTACGTGATCTACACCTCTGGCTCGACCGGACGACCCAAGGGCGCCGGCAACCGACATTCGGCGCTGACCAACCGGCTTTGCTGGATGCAGGATGCCTACCAACTGGATGGTAGCGATGCGGTAATGCAGAAGACGCCGTTCAGTTTCGACGTATCCGTATGGGAGTTCTTCTGGCCCCTCATGGTCGGCGCACGCCTGGTACTGGCTCAGCCAGGCGATCATCGCGATCCTTCACGGTTGATGGATCTGATCGGTCGGGAGAGCATCAGTACGTTGCACTTTGTGCCGTCCATGCTGCAGGCCTTCCTGCAGGCGCCTGGGGTTTCCGCTTGCACCAGCCTCAAGCGGATTGTCTGTAGTGGCGAGGCTCTGCCGGTGGATGCGCAGCAAAGGGTGCTCGCCGAATTGCCTGGAGTACGCCTGTACAACCTCTACGGCCCGACCGAGGCGGCTATCGACGTGACCCATTGGGACTGTCGGGAGGAGGGGCGCGATACGGTTCCTATCGGACGTCCGATCGCCAATCTGCGTTGCTACGTTCTCGACGATGCCCTGGAGCCGGTGCCAGTGGGGGCGCTGGGTGAGCTGTACCTGGCTGGCGCCGGCCTTGCGCGGGGCTACCATCTTCGCCCCGCGTTGAGCGCCGAACGCTTCCTCGCCGATCCGTTCGCCACGGGCGAGCGCATGTATCGTACGGGAGACCTCGCACGTTATCGAGCGGATGGCGTCATCGAATATGCCGGACGTATCGATCATCAGGTCAAGCTGCGTGGATTGCGCATCGAGCTGGGTGAGATCGAGACGCGCCTGCTGGAGCACCACGCTGTTCGCGAGGCGGCTGTGCTGGTGGTGGATGGCAAGCAACTGGTCGGCTATGTGACGCTGGCTGCCGAGCCCGGCGAATGGCGCGAGATGCTCTCTGCCCATCTGGCTGAGAGCCTGCCGGAATACATGGTGCCGATGCAGTGGGTCGCTCTGGAGCGCATGCCGCTGAGCCCCAACGGTAAATTGGATCGCAAGGCGCTGCCCAGGCCTGATGCGACCCTTGGGCAGGTGGTTTACAGCATGCCGCGCAGTCCGGCGGAACGCTGTCTGGCGGAAATCTGGGAAGCGCTGCTGGGCATCGAGCGGGTAGGGCTTGACGATAATTTCTTCGCCCTCGGTGGAGACTCGATCGTCTCTATCCAGATGGTCGGTCGGGCCCGTCAGGCCGGTTTCGGGTTGAGTCCGAGAGACCTGTTCCAACACCAGACCATCCGTGGGTTGGCGCAGGTGGCGGTGCCTTGCGACAGCGCGGTAATTCAGGCACCGGTAGGCGGGGAGGTGGCCTTGACACCAGTCCAGCACTGGTTCTTCGGGTTGGACATCCCGAATCGCAGGCACTGGAACCAATCGTTGCTTTTGAAGGCTCGCGAGTCTGTCGATGGCGAACGTCTGGAGCAGGCCTTGCTCGCTCTGATTCGCCAGCATGATGCCTTGCGCCTGCGCTTCCATGAGGAAGAAGGGTGCTGGCGGCAGGAATATTCCGGTGAGGTTGAAAGCCCGCTCTGGCGGCGCCAGGTCGCTTCGGTCGAAGAACTCTCCGCGTTGTGCGAGGAAGCCCAGCGTAGCCTCGATCTGAGCACCGGTCCTCTGCTGCGCGCTCTTCTGGTCGAGCTTCCCGAAGGTGAGCAGCGGCTCTTGCTGGTGATTCATCACCTGGTCGTGGACGGTGTGTCCTGGCGGATTCTGCTGGAAGACTTGCAGCAGTTCTACCAGAGCTCTGACTCGCCTGCGGTATTGCGCACACACTCCTACCAGGCCTGGAGCGCACATTTGCGTGAAGTGGCAGGGAAGCGGCATGACGAACTGGCGTTCTGGCAGACACACCTGGATGGCGCGCCAGCCGACCTGCCTTGCCAGAATCCTCATGCTCCTTTGGAGAACCGCCACGCCCGCAAGCTGGCCCTGACCCTCGATGCCGAGGCTACCCGACGTCTGCTCCAGGAGGCCCCGGCAGCCTATCGCACCCAGGTCATCGACTTGCTGCTGACCGCCCTGGCACGTGTGGTTTGTAACTGGAGCGGTCACGAAAGTCTGCTTTTGCAACTGGAGGGACACGGGCGCGAGGAATTGGGGGGCGAGCTGGATCTGAGCCGCACCGTTGGTTGGTTCACCAGTCTCTATCCGGTGCACCTGCATCCGGCTGTCGAGCCTGGCGCCGCGATCAAGAGCGTCAAGGAACAGCTGCGTTCGATTCCCGACCGAGGGATCGGCTATGGCCTGTTGCGCTACCTGGCAGACCCTGCTTGCGGTGAAGTTCTGGCTCGGTCGCCGCAACCACGCATAACCTTCAATTATCTCGGCCAGTTCGACCATCAGTTCGCCGACGAGGCCCTGTGGGTGCCAGCCGCGGAGCGTTCCGGCAGTGCACAGGACGAACGTGCGCCGCTTGCAAACTGGCTCTCTGTCGAAGGGCAGGTCTATCAGGGGCAACTCGGCCTGACTTGGACCTTCAGCCCCGATATGTTCTCCGACGAGACGGTGCAGGAGCTCGTCGACGCCTTCGCGGCCGATCTGAACGGATTGATCGAGCATTGTTGCGATCCTGCTTCCGGAGGAGTGACGCCGTCCGACTTCCCTCTTGCCGGATTGGATCAGGCGCAACTCGATGCGCTGTCCCTGCCTTATGGGGAAATCGAAGACATCTATCCACTGACTCCGATGCAGGAAGGTTTGCTGCTGCACACCCTGATGGAGCCGAACTCTGGCATCTATTTCATGCAGGATCGCTATGTCATCGACAGCGACATCGATATGCCGCGCTTCGAGGCAGCCTGGCGCGAGGTGGCCCGACGACACGATGCATTGCGCGCATCCTTCCATGTCGACGACTCCGGACAGATGCGGCAGATCATCCATCGCGAAGCGAAGCTCAAGGTGTTCTTCGACGATTGGAGCGGTCGTCCCGAAGAGGAGCACGAAGAGGCTCTCGCCGAGTTGTTGGCCGAAGATCGCCGGCGTGGCTTCGATCTCCTGAGGACGCCGCCGTTCTTCCTGCGGGTGATCCGCAGGGCTCCCGGACGCCACTGGTTCGTGCTGAGCAACCACCACATCCTGATCGATGCCTGGTGTCGTTCGCTGCTGTTGCAGGATTTCTTCCTTCTTTACAGTCGCAAACAGGTGTTGCCGCCGGCGCCGCGCTACCGCGATTTCATCGAGTGGCTGCAGACCCAGGGCGAACGTGCCGCGCTGGAGGCTTGGCGTAAGGAGCTGGAAGGCTTCGAGCAGCCGACTCCGTTACCGTTCGACCGACCAGTACACCGGCAGGGCGGGACCTCCATCATTGGCGACCGCTACGCTAACCTGGCGCCGGAACAAGGGCGTCGCTTGCGCGAACTGGCCCAACAGCATCATCTCACCGTCAATACCCTGGCCCAGGCGGCTTGGGCGCTCGTGCTGCGTCGCTACAGCGGCCTGCACGACGTACTGTTCGGTGTTACCGTCGCCGGGCGGCCGGTCAGTCGACCGGAAATGCAGAATACCGTCGGGCTGTTCATCAACAGTATCGCCCTGCGGGTCCGCCTGCCCGGTGGCGACTCGCGGCTGACGGTTCGCGAATGGCTGCAGGGCCTGTTCCAGCAGAATCTCGAGTTGCGTGAACACGAGCATCTGTCGCTGGTGCAGATCCAGGCGTGCAGCGCCCTGGAAAAGGGCCAGCGAATGTTCGACAGCCTGTTCGTCTACGAGAATGCTCCAGTGGAAAGCAAGCTGTTTTCCAGCGCCGAGGAGCTTCAGGCGCGCTCCGACACGGCGCGTACACACACCAACTATCCGTTGACCGTGGTGGTGTATCCGGGGGATGACCTGGGACTGCATCTATCGTACGACGAGCGCTACTTCGACGAGGAGACAGTCGACCGTCTGCTGACCGACTTCAAGCGCCTGCTACTGGCGATCGGTGATGGCTTCCACGACGCTTTCACCGAGCTGCCGCTGGTGCCGGAAGAAGAGTACGCAGCGCTGTTGCCCAGCCCCGCGGGGCGCCGCGCCTATCCTTTCGATGAAGGCTATGTACGTCTGTTCGAGGCGCAGGTGGATCGTCTGGGCGAGCGAGTAGCCGCGACCTGCCGCGACCGCGCCTGGTCCTACCGCCAGCTCGACGCAGAGGCCAACCGAGTTGCCTGGGGCCTGCTCGAGGCCGGTGTAGAACGCGATCGCGCGGTGGCCTTGCTGGCCGATCGTGGGTTGGAACTGATGGCGATGATGATCGGCACCTTCAAGGCGGGAGCAGCCTATCTGCCGCTCGATCCATCCTTGCCGCGGAGCCGGCTGGTAAATCTGCTGAAACTTGGAGGTGTGCCTGCCCTGGTCGTTGGCGAGGGCCACCAGGCCCTGGCTCGCGAGTTGCTCGAGGAATTGCCGGAGGAATCGCGGCCGGCGCTTCTCGACTGGGCCGCCCAGCAGGGGCAAGGCAAGTGCGAACAACGGCCAGGCATTGTCGCGCCGACCAATGGCCTTGCCTATGTGATCTATACCTCCGGCTCCACCGGCCATCCCAAGGGGGTGATGGTGGAACAGGCAGGCATGCTCAACAATCAGTTGAGCAAGGTGCCGTTGCTGGCTCTGGACGAGAACGACGTAATCGCCCAGACCGCTTCGCAGAGTTTCGATATCTCGGTCTGGCAGTTCCTCGCGGCACCGCTCTTCGGTGCGCAGGTGGACATCCTGCCGAACGATATTGCCCACGATCCGCTGGCACTCTCGCGGCGCGTCCGCGAGCGTGGCATCACTGTGCTGGAACTGGTGCCCTCGCTGATTCAGGAGGTGCTCGATGATCCCCAGGAAACCTTGCCTGGATTGCGCTGGATGCTCTCCACCGGCGAAGCCCTCTCCCCCGAATTGGCTCGCCGCTGGCTGACGCGTTATCCGCAGGTAGGGTTGATGAATGCCTATGGGCCGGCCGAATGCTCGGACGACGTCTCTTTCTTCCGGGTAGACACGCAAAGCACTGGCGGCACCTATCTGCCTATTGGCCAGGCCACCGACAACAACCACCTCCAGGTCCTGGACGACGATCTGCTACCGGTCCCGCTGGGCGGCATCGGTGAACTGTATGTCTCCGGCACCGGCGTAGGCCGTGGCTATCTTGCTGACCCCGGTCGTACCGCGCTCGCTTTCCTGCCCGACCCCTACGCTCAGGTACCCGGCAGTCGGATCTACCGGACCGGCGATCTGGCCTGTCGAGGCAAGGGTGATCAACTGGAATATGTCGGTCGTATCGACCATCAGGTGAAGGTGCGTGGTTTCCGCATCGAATTGGGTGAGATCGAGTCGAGGCTTCTCGAGTTGCCGATCGTCCGCGAAGCGGTTGTCCTGGCTCAGGATGGGCCGACCGGAAAATCCCTCGCTGCCTACCTGGTACCTGCGGAATCCGATACGCCATTGGTGGCCTTGCGCGACGAATGCCGGGCGGCCCTGAAAGGGCAACTGCCGGAATACATGCTGCCGAGCCTGTGGAGGTCTCTCGATAGTCTGCCCCTGAACCCGAACGGGAAAATCGATCGCAAGGCGTTACCTCCAATCGAGGACAGCCAGGATCAGTCCCATTTCGTCGCACCGCACGAAGGGCTGGAAAGGAGTCTCGCGGAAATCTGGGCCGAGGTGCTCAAGGTGGAGCGGGTCGGTCGCGACGACAACTTCTTCGAGCTCGGTGGTCATTCCCTGCTGGTGACTCAGGTGCTTTCCCGCATCCGTCGTCGGTTGGGTCTGGAGCTTCCTCTGGCAGCGCTGTTCGAACATGCCAATCTCGCCGATTTCGCCGCCTATGCGAAATCAGCAGGTGGCACTCTGCAAACGCCCCTGCGGCGCATGGATCGGGGGGCTGCATCTCCCTTGTCGTATGCCCAGCAACGCCAGTGGTTCCTCTGGCAACTGGAGCCCGACAGCGC
>ERZ1673730.943-NODE-943-length-27307-cov-7.501651_pt1 | contig 27307 bp, 19 predicted proteins | sample MGYA00580200_ERZ1673730 | MGnify/ENA primary metagenome ERZ1673730 (study PRJEB41218, sample SAMN15661761) | gut metagenome | host: Homo sapiens | place: Canada: London | collected 2015-08-20/2019-03-30 | study: EMG produced TPA metagenomics assembly of...
CCCGCAGGGCCCCGGCGCAGGCGGCCAGATCCTCCTCGGCCAGGTCGCTGAGAATGCTCTCCGGGAAGCCCAGGTCTAAAAGATTGGCCTTGATCTCCGCCGTTTTCGCCGTCTCAGTCTCCTCCAGTGGCTGCCAGTCCATGGGGTGCTGGGCGCCGAACAGATACCCGGCGGCGCAGCCCAGCACCAGCACGGCGGCCAAAATCAGCACCAGCCACAGGTCCGGCACCTTCACCGGCGCCGGGTGCATGGCGTACCCGGCCTCGCTCAGGGCCTTGGTAGTTTTGCAGATACTGCGCAGGATGAAAATAAAAGCAGCTAACAGGAGCAGCGGCAGGATCATCCCGGGATACTGTATCAGGACCAACAAATACACCACTCCATACCACAGCATCAGCGCCAGAACGCCTCCCGCCCGGGGCGGCAGGCCCGCCTTATGCTGCACCGCCCGCAGCCCCAGCCACAGGCAGAGTAGGCCCAACAGCTGCACCGCAACGGAGACCTGAGTCAGAGAGGTGGTGACACGCTCGGGAATGAAATCGTCCCGGCAGGCGAATGTGTTCAGGATCAGTGTCGGGAAGAAGCACGCGCACCGCAGGAGGATCAGCACAAAGCAAGCGGTGAAATACCCGTTTTCCCGCCGCAGGGCCCGCAGGCCCAGCAGCCACAGCACCATGCCCACGGCAGGCAGAATGTAATTCAGATACCAAAAGTTCAGAGTGATGGTACACAGCACCATGCCAATGAGCACCCGGTTCATGGCCCGCTTCCAGGGGGTTACGTCTCTCACCACCTCCTCCGGCGGCAGGGCGGAAAAGCTCTCGGAGAAAACGGTTCTGAGGTCAATATCGTCTGCGTGGCGCCAACCCTCATTGCGCATGGCCTTCACCTCCCAGCATTTTGCGCAGCTGCTTTTTCAGCCGGTAAAGCTTCCCCTCCACGGCCCGCTCTGTCATGCCCAACTCGGCGGCGATCTGCGCCGTGGGCTGCATGTAATAGTATTTTCGGTAAAATAAGATCCGGTCCCGGTAGGGAAGGCGCTCCAGGGCATCCCGCACGGCCTCCTGCCGTTCCCTTTGCAGCACCGCCTCCTCGGGGGTATGTCCCGCCGCCGGGGTGTCCTCCGGCAGCTCCTCTGCGCTGCTGCCCAGGGCCTTCCGGGCGTGGTTCAGAGCCGTGTTGCGGGTGATGGCCGTCAGCCAGGCGTTCCAGCTGCCGCGCTTTCGGTCATACTGCTCAATCCTTTCCCACACCCGCAGCGTCACCTCGGAGAGGCAGTCCTCCCGGTCCTGGGGGTTCGGCAGAATAGGCGCGATGATGTAGCGCATCAGCGGCCCATAGTGCAGCAGCAGATCGGCCATTCCTGCTTCCTCCCGCGCCAGCAGCCGCCGGATCATCTCCTGTTCCAAGCCCTCTCCCCCTCTCAATTATTCTTTCTACCCCATTATACACGAATCGGCAGAAAAACCCACGACTTTTCCCTCCGTAATTTGGAAAAAATCTACACCGGCATCCGATCTCTATGCGTGCAGGCAAAAAGGCATCCGGGCAGTGTTTCTGCCCGGATGCCTGAGACTGTCGAAAAACCCTCCGGGTTTTTCCGACAAAAGGATTGCAGTCTGCTGCGCGCATAATTTGTCCGTCGCAGACGGACAAATTCCACACTGGCAGCCTGAGCGGTATTTTCTCTCACGCACATGTCGCGAGAGAAAATGATTTTATTTCTTTGCCGCCTGCGGGCGGCAAACTCTGCGAGGCTTTTTTGATACGCTGAGGCATCCGGGCAGTGTTCCTGCCCGGATGCCTTGGCTTGTAAATAATTTCAAAGGAATTATCGACCGTGTATTTATCTGACCCCAAACAGCAGATCGCCGTAGGTGGGGAAGGGCCAGTAGCTGGCTGCGGTCTGGGTCTCGGCCTCGTCAGCGGCAGCACGCAATGCACCCATTCCGGGGAGGAGCTCATCCCGGATGAAGGACGCTTCCTCCATAGAGCCGGACAGGGTATCCAGCCGGATCAGCTTTTCCTCCAGGGCGTCCACCCGGTCATCTATGGCGTCCACCAGGGAGGCCAGCCTGCGCAGCTGCTTTTTCTCATAGCCCCAGGGCAGCTCCGCATCGATGGCCTTCTTGGCGCCAACGGCAGAGGCCAGGCCCGAGACATAGCTCTCCACGGCCGGCAAGATCTCCTTCCTGGATATATCCACCATGGCCAGCGCCTCAATGCGGACGGTCTTGCAGTAGCTTTCCAGTTGGATCTCATAGCGGGAGCGCAGCTCGGACTCCGTGTAGACCTTGTGGCGCACCAGCATGTCCAGGTTATCCTTCTGGATCAGCATGGGGATGGCGTCCGGGGTGGTCCGCAGGTTCAGCAGGCCGCGGCTCTTCGTAGCCTCCTCAATCCAGGCATCGTCGTAGCCGTTGCCGTTGAAGATGATACGCTTGTGCTCCCTGATGGTGCGCTGGATCAGATCGTGCAGGGCCGCACTCAGGTCGGCGGCGCCCTCCAGCTCGTCTGCAAACAGCCGCAGGGACTCGGCCACGGCGGTATTCAGCATGATGTTGGCGCAGGCGATGGAATTGCTGGAGCCCAGCATGCGGAACTCGAATTTATTGCCGGTGAAGGCAAAGGGCGAGGTGCGGTTGCGGTCCGTAGTATCCCGGAAGAAGCGCGGCAGCACGTCGGCACCCAGCTTCAGCTTCTTCTTCTCCACACCGGAGTAGGCGGTGTCCGTTTCAATGGCCTCCAGAATGGCCGTCAGCTCATCCCCCAGAAAGACGGAGACCACGGCAGGGGGCGCTTCGTTGGCACCGAGGCGGTGGTCGTTGCCGGCGGTGGCCACAGCAGCCCGCAAAAGGCCCTGGTAATTATCCACCGCCTGGATGACAGCTGCCAAGAACAGCAGGAACTGGGCATTTTCATAGGGTGTCTCGCCGGGAGAGAGCAGGTTGACGCCGGTATCGGTGGAGAGGGACCAGTTGTTGTGCTTGCCGCTGCCGTTGACCCCGGCAAAGGGCTTTTCGTGGAGCAGACACACCAGGCCATGCTTAGCAGCAACCTTCTGCATGATCTCCATGGTCAGCTGGTTCTGATCGGTGGCGATGTTGGTGGTGGTATAGATGGGTGCCAGCTCGTGCTGTGCGGGGGCTACCTCATTATGCTCCGTTTTGGCCAGGATCCCCAGCTTCCACAGCTCCCGGTTCAGCTCCTCCATATAGGCCGCCACTCGGGGCTTGATGGCGCCGAAGTAGTGGTCGTCCAGCTCTTGGCCCTTGGGGGGCTTGGCACCGAACAGGGTCCTGCCGGTGTAGATCAGGTCGTGGCGCTTGTCATACATATCCTTATCGATGAGGAAATACTCCTGTTCTGCGCCTGCGGACGGAAGCACGCGCTTGACGCTGTCGTTGCCGAACAGCTTCAGGATGCGCAAGGCCTGGATGTTCAGCGCCTCCATGCTGCGCAGCAGGGGCGTTTTCTTGTCCAAGGCCTCTCCTCCATAAGAGCAGAAGGCGGTGGGGATGCATAGGGTCTTGCCCTTAATAAAGGCGTAGCTGGTGGGATCCCAGGCGGTGTAGCCCCGGGCCTCAAAGGTGGCGCGCAGGCCGCCGGAGGGGAAAGAGGAGGCATCCGGCTCGCCCTTGATGAGCTCCTTGCCGGAGAATTCCATAATCACGCCGCCGTCCGGGGCGGGGGAGATGAAGCTGTCGTGCTTCTCCGCCGTGATCCCGGTCATGGGCTGGAACCAGTGGGTGAAATGGGTGGCGCCGTTCTCGACTGCCCAGTCCTTCATGGCTGCGGCTACGGCGTTGGCCACGGACGGGTCGAGCTTTGCGCCCTTTTGGATGGTGTGCTTCAGAGAGCGGTATACATCCGCGGATAGACGGGCCTTCATCACCCGGGTATCAAAAACCAAGCTTCCAAAGTATTCCGGTACAGTCGACATAGCAGTTTATTCCTTTCTGTGAAAATAAAAAAGGAGACACTGCGTCCGGGCGGGAATATCCCCTTCCGAGACGCCAGTGTCTCATCACATGGCCGAATATACACCCGGCGTTTTCAAATGTCAATCACAAAAAACGTATTTTTTCTATTTTTGCGCAAATCACCGGATTGTCAAACAAATCACAAATCAATTTCTTGCAATATGCCGGATTGAAAAATGCAAAAATTAGGTATATACTACGTTTGAACGACGGTGTTCTGCAGGATGTATATTATTATCCTGCAAAACGCGGTCGGTTTTTCTATATTTAGGAGTTGGTAATATGAGCAAACTGGAAGGTCAGATTCGGATTCCATCGGGCTGTGCCATTTCTGCAGTCATCTCAAGAGACGGTCAGCGAATGTCGGGAGAAAAATAATAGAGAGCATGAAGCCCATGCACGACCGCTCCAACGGCCTGGGGGGCGGCTTCGCAGCTTACGGGATCTACCCGGAGTATAAGGATTTCTTCGCTCTGCACATGTTTCTGGAGGACCGGGCCGCCCGTAAAAGCTGCGAAGCATTTTTACGGGAGACCATGGAGATCGTTCACTTAGAGCGCATCCCCATCCGTACCACTCCGGCCATCACCAATGAGCCGCTGATCTGGCGATTCTTTGTTTCGCCCCTGCGCAGCACCCTGGCGTCCATGCAGATCGACGAGGAGGAGTGCGTGACCCGGGCCGTAATGGCCATCAACACGCGGATAAAAGGTGCGTATGTGTTTTCCTGCGGAAAAAACATGGGCGTATTCAAGGCCGTGGGATATCCGGAGGACGTGGGATATTTTTACCGCCTGGAGGAATACGAGGCCTACAGCTGGACGGCCCACGGCCGCTATCCCACCAATACCCCCGGCTGGTGGGGCGGCGCCCACCCCTTTGCCCTGCTGAATTACTCCATTGTTCACAATGGGGAAATATCCTCCTACGACACCAACCGCCGTTTCATGGAGATGTTCGGTTATAAATGTACTCTGCAGACGGATACAGAGGTCATCACCTATATAGCGGACTATCTGCTGCGAAAGCAGAAGCTGACCCTGGAGGAGTTAGCCTCGGTGATCGCCGCCCCCTTCTGGAGCACCATTGACAGGAAGCCGCCTCAGGAGCAGGAGAAGCTGCGGTATCTCCGCAAGGTATTCTCCAGCCTGCTTATAACAGGGCCGTTCTCCATTGTACTGGGCTTTGAGGGCGGACTCATGGCCCTCAATGACCGGCTGAAGCTCCGCAGCATGGTGGTGGGCGAAAAGGATGACAAGGTGTTCATCGCCAGCGAGGAGGCTGCCATGCGAGCTATGGAGCCCAATGTGGAAAACATCTATGCGCCTGCCGGGGGAGAACCCGTGATCGTCCGCGTAAAGGAGGGGAGATTCTAATGGGTATCGACTATATTTATCCGCCATTTGAGGTTGTCCGCGACCCGGCCCGGTGCATAAGCTGCCGTCTGTGCGAAAAGCAGTGCGCCAACGGGGTACATCGCTTCGACAAGGAAAAGAAATGTATGCTTGCTGACGAGAGCCGCTGTGTGGATTGCCAGCGCTGTGTTTGCTTTTGCCCCACCCATGCATTGAAGATCCGGAAAAGTGATTGCGCCTTCCGGGAAAATGCCAACTGGTCGCCGGACACCATCCAGGAGATCTATAAGCAGGCCAGCAGCGGCGGCGTGCTGCTGTCCTCCATGGGAAATCCTCAGCGCTACCCGGTTTATTGGGACAGGATCCTGGTCAATGCCTCCCAGGTGACCAACCCACCGGTAGACCCCCTGCGGGAGCCCATGGAGACCCGGGTATTTTTAGGCAAAAAGCCCGATGGCATCCGCCGGGATGAAAACGGGGAGCTGATCTGCCACCTGCCCCCGCAGATCGAGCTATCCATGCCGGTGATGTTCTCCGCCATGAGCTATGGATCCATCAGCTATAATGCCCACGCCTGCCTGGCCCGTGCAGCCCGGGAGCTGGGTATCTGCTATAACACCGGCGAGGGCGGTTTGCATGAGGATTTTTATGCATACGGTGAAAACACCATCGTCCAGGTGGCTTCCGGACGCTTCGGCGTACACAAGCAATACCTGGAGGCCGGCGCCGCCATCGAGATCAAGATGGGCCAGGGGGCCAAGCCTGGCATCGGTGGCCATCTGCCCGGGGCGAAAATCGTTGGAGATGTCTCCCGCACCCGCATGGTGCCGGAGGGGACGGACGCCATATCCCCTGCCCCGCACCATGATATTTACTCCATTGAGGATCTGCGTCAGCTGGTGTACTCCCTGAAGGAGGCCACTGATTATAAAAAACCCGTTATCGTAAAGGTGGCAGCGGTACACAATATTGCCGCCATTGCCAGCGGCATTGCCCGCAGCGGCGCGGACATTATCGCCATAGACGGTTTCCGGGGCGGCACCGGCGCGGCACCCACCCGAATCCGGGACACGGTGGGCATTCCCATTGAGCTGGCCCTGGCCGCTGTGGACCAGCGCCTGCGGGATGAGGGCATCCGGAATCATGTTTCGCTGATCGTCAGCGGAAGCATCCGCTCCTCCGCCGATGTGGTCAAGGCCGTTGCCCTGGGGGCGGATGCCTGCTATATCGGCACCGCCGCCCTGCTGGCCCTGGGCTGCCACCTGTGCAGAACCTGCCAAACAGGGCGGTGCAGCTGGGGCATTGCCACCCAGAATCCGGAGCTGGTGAAGCGGCTGGATATTGAGGCCGGCAAGACCCGCCTCGTGAACCTGCTGACCGCCTGGAAGCATGAAATTAAGGAGATGATGGGCGGCATGGGCATCAACTCCATCGAGGCCCTGAAGGGAAATCGCCTGATGCTTCGGGGCATCGGCATGACGGACCGTGAGCTGGAGATTCTCGGTATTGCCCACGCCGGAGAATAAATTCCACATACCATATACAAAATACGCGGAGGTGTGTTATAATGACTAATATAGATGCGTCTATGCTGGATTTCCGACAACTGAACGCGGCCATCCGGGATTGCACCGGAGATGCCGCCGTCACCGGCTGCTCCGGGCAGAGATTCATCGGCGCAGGATTGGAGCGCGGCAAGCTTATCCTGTCGGGAACCCCGGGAAACGCCCTGGGCGCCTATTTAAACGGAGCCCGCATTGAGGTGTGCGGAAACGCCCAGGATGCTGTGGGTGACACCATGAATGCCGGGCGGATCGTTGTCCGCGGCAGCATCGGTGATGCGGCGGGCTATGCCATGCGGGGCGGCGAGCTCTATGTTCAGGGGAACGCCGGTTATCGGGCCGGCATCCATATGAAGGCCTATGGTGATAAGCTCCCCGTTATGGTCATCGGCGGCAAGGCTGGAAGCTTTCTCGGCGAATACCAGGCCGGCGGCGTCATTGTGGTTTTGGGCCTGACTGAGAGCACCCGCCCCATCGTCAGCAATTTCCCCTGCACGGGCATGCACGGCGGAAAGCTGTTCCTGCGCTCCGATTGCAAGAACATCCTGCTGCCTAAGCAGGTCATCGCCCGCCCGGCGTCCCATAAGGATCTGGACGGAATATGGACCTATCTGCACACGTTTTGCGAGCTGTTCGGCGGCGATTGTGATAAGCTTGTGCAGCAGCCCTTTACCCTCATCACGCCCAACAGCAGCAACCCATATAAGCAGCTTTATGTCACAAATTGAAGGAAAGCAGGTGAACTTGTGAAGTATACGTCCAGGGAGGTCATTGAGTTCGTGCAGCAGGAGGAGGTCCAGTTTATCCGGCTGGCCTTCTGCAATGTCTATGGAAAACAACATAACGTTGTTATTATGCCCAGCGAGCTTCCGCGGGCCTTTGCCTACGGCATTGCCATTGATGCCTCCGCCATTGATGGCTTCGGCGGCGAGGTCCGCTCTGACCTGCTGCTGCGGCCGGACCCCTCCACGCTGATCCAGCTTCCCTGGCGGCAAGAACAGGGCAAGGTGGTGCGGATGTTCTGCGATGTGTTCTACCCCGATGGGCGCGCCTTCGAGCGGGACACCAGGAGTATCTTGAAAACTGCCGTGGCCCAGGCCGCTGCCAAGGGGTATGAGTTTGCCTTTGGCGCGGAGATGGAGTTCTACCTGTTCAAGATCGACGAGCTTGGCCAGGCCACCACCCTCCCCCACGACCGGGCCGGGTATATGGACATTGTCCCCGACGATAAGGGGGAGCACATCCGCCGGGAGATATGCCTGATGCTGGAGCAGATGGGGATACAGCCTGAGAGCTCCCACCACGAGAGCGGGCCGGGACAGAACGAGATCGATTTTCGGTACTCCGACCCGCTGACGGCGGCAGACAACGCCATCACCTTTCAGGCGGTGGTCCGCATGGTGGCCGCACAGAATGGCCTGTGCGCCAGCTTTATGCCCAAGCCCCTTCCCGATTGGGACGGCAGCGGCATGCACATCAACATCTCTGCCAAAGGGGACGGGGGAAAGGATCTGCTGCCTGCCGTTATGGCGGGAATCCTGGAAAAATGTGCGGAGATCACACTGTTTTTAAATCCCTGTGAGGAATCCTATCGCCGCCTGGGTCACGATAAGGCCCCCCGGTATGTGACCTGGTCGGACGAGAATCGCTCCCAGCTGATTCGCGTGCCTGCCGCCGTTGGGGAGCAGCGCCGGGCGGAGCTTCGCTCGGCAGATGTGACGGCGAACCCCTACCTGGCCTATGCCCTGTTAATTTACGCCGGGCTCTACGGCATTGAAAAGGGCCTGGTCCTTCCACCCGCGTCAGACATCAACCTCTATACCGCCCCGGCGGAGATATTGCAAACCCTGCAGGCACTCCCGGGCTCTCTGGAGGAGGCCGCTGCCCTGGCCGCCACCAGTGCGTTCGTCCGGGAGCATCTGCCGGACTCCGTACTCAGCGCTTTTAGCGGCAGATGAACCGCTTATGATCTGTATGGCGAAGGGAGGGGGAGCGTGTGGTATTCCAGGAGAAAACATACAGTGTGCTGATCGTATCCGCATCGGATAGCTTCACAAACAGCGTCATGCCGCTGCTCCCCATGACCGATTATTGGCCGGTGTCCACGGTTGGCAGCGTCGGTCAGGCCCGCAGGCGGCTGGCCGACACGGAGTTTGACATTGTGCTCATTAACACGCCGCTGCCGGATGATTTTGGCATGCAGCTGGCCATCGACATCTGCAGCACCAGCGGCGCCGGTGTCCTGCTGCTGGTGAAAAACGACCATTATAACGACGTATACGCTAAGGTGGTGGGCTACGGAGTCATCGCCCTGTCCAAGCCCACCAGCCGGCAGATGGTGGCCCAGAATCTGCGGATTTTATGCGCCACCAGGGAGCGGATGCGCCGGATGCAGGAAAAGCAGGCCACCGTGGAGGAAAAGATTAAGGAGATCCGCCTGGTGAACCGGGCAAAATGGCTGCTCATCGAGTGCCTGCGCATGACGGAGGCGGAGGCGCACCGGTATATAGAAAAGCAGGCCATGGACCTGCGTATCTCCAAGCGGGAGGCAGCTGAAAACATTATCAAAACCTACAAGTAGCCGGGGAGTGCCGAATCTGAAAAAAATCCTTTTTCGGAATTGACAAGGCATAGTCCGTGCTGTATAATATCCGCTGTTGAACAAAGGCGTTCGCCAAGGGGTTTCTGCCCCCTGGCGGGCGTCTCTTTTTATTTTGCGGGAGGATGGCATATGACAAAGTTCATTTTTGTGACCGGCGGCGTGGTGTCCGGTCTGGGCAAGGGGATCACGGCAGCTTCCCTGGGTCGGCTGCTGAAGGCGCGGGGCTTGAAGGTGGCAGCGCAGAAGCTGGATCCCTATATCAACGTGGATCCCGGGACCATGAGCCCCTATCAGCACGGCGAGGTCTATGTCACGGAGGACGGTGCGGAGACAGATCTGGATCTGGGACATTATGAGCGGTTCATTGACGAGGACCTGAACAAATACTCCAACCTGACCACCGGCAAGGTCTACTCCAATGTCATCGCCAAGGAGCGGCGAGGAGAGTACCTGGGCAGCACCGTGCAGACCATTCCCCATATCACCGATGAGATCAAGCGCTTCATTTATCGGGTTGGAGAGCGGACAAGTGCGGATGTGGTCATCACTGAGATCGGCGGCACCATCGGTGATATCGAGAGCCAGCCCTTTATCGAGGCTATCCGGCAGGTGGGCCTGGAGGTAGGGCAGAACAATTCCCTGTACATCCATGTCACACTGGTGCCCTATCTCAGGGCCTCCGGCGAGCACAAGTCCAAGCCCACCCAGCACTCGGTCAAGGAGCTGCAGGGCATGGGCATCACACCGAATATTATCGTCCTACGCTGCGACGAGCCCATTAAGGACAGCGGTATCTTCCACAAGGTGGCAGGCTTCTGCAATGTGAAGCTGGATTGTGTCATCGAAAATCTAACCCTCCCAATTCTCTATGAGGCGCCGCTGTATCTGGAGGAGCGGGGCCTGTCCTCCGTGGTCTGTCGGGAGCTGCACCTGCCTGCGCCGGAGCCGGACCTGCGGGAGTGGCGGGCCATGGTCTCCGCCATCAAAAACCGCAGCAAGTCCGTGACCATTGGCCTTGTGGGGAAATATGTGCAGCTTCACGATGCCTATCTGTCAGTGGCGGAGGCGCTGCGCCACGCGGGCTTTTTCCTGGATGCCAAGGTCAGCATCCGCTGGATCGATTCCGAGCTGGTCACGGCAGAAACGGTGGAATCCACTCTCGCCGGTCTGGATGGCATCCTGGTGCCCGGCGGCTTCGGCAGTCGCGGCATTGAGGGGATGATCCTGGCAGCCCAGTATGCCCGGGAAAAGAACATCCCCTATTTCGGCATCTGCCTGGGCATGCAGGTGGCAGTGATCGAATATGCCCGCCATGTGCTGGGCATCGCAGATGCCAGCTCCGGCGAGTTTGCTCCGGAGGGGCTGCACAAGGTTATCGATTATATGCCCGGCCAAAGTGATGCGGTGGATAAGGGCGGCACGCTGCGCCTGGGCAGCTATCCGTGCTTCATCCGCCCGGGCACGACCATGGAGCGCTGCTACGGCGTGGGGGAGATTTCCGAGCGTCACCGCCACCGCTACGAGTTCAACAACGAATACCGGGAGGCGCTGGCAGCCGCCGGCCTGACCATGTCGGGGCTGTCCCCCGATGGACGGCTGGTGGAAACGGTGGAGCTGTCCGACAGGCCCTTCTATGTGGGTGTGCAGTATCACCCGGAATTCAAGAGCCGTCCCAATAAGCCCCACCCGCTGTTCAAGGGATTCGTGGCTGCTGCCCTGGCGGCGCAGCAGGCCCTGGGGCACTCAGCGGTGGCGCCGAAGGAGCCTGATATCCTTTAAGGCGGGGCTGCCTGGAGAAAAGGGCTTCCGGTTTCGCAGGAAACCGGAAGCCCTTTTTAATCGTGTCTGCCCTTATTAATCGATGGTAAGAAAACTAAAAACAATGCGGTTGCAAATACCTGATTTGCTGGTATAATAATCGCAGCAGCCGCATATAGCGGGCTTGCCAAAGGCCGCCCGGGTGTGTGCCTCAACCAGGATCAATCGCAGGAAAGAGGATGGGATATGGGAACCAGGAACAGGAAAAATGCCGCCGCGGCGCTTTGTACCGGCGTGATCGGCAACGTCATTTGGGGCTCCAGCTATCTGTTTACACGCATTGCCCAGAATGAGTCCTCCCCTATGGTGCAGCTTGCCTGGCGGTTTGCGCTGGCTTTTCTTCTGCTGAATCTCATGATTCTGTTCGGCTGGGAAAAGCTCCATCTGCGCGGGAAGAAGCTCAAGCCGCTGATTCTCCTTTCCGTTGTAGAGCCGTTGTATTTTTTTTTGCGAAAGCTATGGCATTTATTATTCAAACAGCACCTTTTCCGGTGTTATGCTGGCCATTGTCCCCATTATTGCCATTGGTCTGGGGACGCTGATCCTGAAGGAATACCCCACTGCAAAGCAGGTTTTGCTGTGTCTGCTTCCCATTGCCGGTGTGGTTTTAGTGACCATTGCAGGCTCCAGGATGGGGGCCGTGCAGTCTCTTGGCGTGCTGTTGGTGCTGGGTGCGTGCCTGTTCGCTGCGTTCTATCGGGTCTATAACAAGGGGGCGGCTGCGGAGTTCACAGCCTTTGAGCGGTCCTATTTCGTGATCGGATTGTGCGCAGTGGTGTTTGCAGTGGTGGCGCTGGTGGGCGTCCGGGGAGATCTCGCGCCGTTTGCGGCGGCGCTGCACAGCAGAAAATTTGTCATGGCCACCATTTTTCTCAGCGTGTTCTGCTCTGTGGCTGCCAATATTCTGGTAAATTACAGCGCATCCGTGTTGCCCATGGCAATTTTTTCCAACCTAGGTAGTCTGATCACGGTGTGTGCGATGTTCTTGGGGGTCATTTTTCTGAAGGAACCCGTCAATGTCATGAGTCTCATAGGCTCCGGCATGGTTTTACTGGGCCTATTTCTCATTGCGCGTACCAATAATGCCCTGCTGCAGGGCAGCCGGGCCCTCCCTGACCAAGAAAAATCCGAAAAGCAATAACGTGTCCAGGCTGCTAACATGCAACAAACAAATTTGGGTCTACAAGAATAAAGAAAACCCAGGAACCATTGAGATTCCCGGGCACGAACCAGCAGCCTCCCACGTGTGAAGATATAATGAGTGCCGGAAAACGTAGCAGCGTAACATTTTCCGGCGCTTTCGCATGTGCTTTCGGCTCGGTGAACAATCCACTGTGTCTGCCTGCTTTTCTCCGCATTTGGGCTATGGCTTGAGTCAGGCTCCGTGACGGTGCAAGGCGGGATAAAGCTATTTCATAAGCGCAGAGCCCGACCATGCACGGGCAGGAAATGGCAGAAACGAGGCAGTATGAAACATCCTGTTGCCGCCATAATTGCGCTATGAATGAACTGCCTGAAAAAGCCCGCAGGCAGAGTTGATGGAAGCGCATTTCTATGGTAGAATCAAAATAACACACTTTTGGAGGTGCGATCTTGAAAACGGATCCTCTGGCGCAGCTGCGCACAGGTGCACCGCTGACTACCCGTCAGCAGATGTCCCTGACGCTGCAGCTCAGTTGGCCGGCCATTATGGCTCAGCTCGCCACTATCATCATGCAATACATCGACGCAGCTATGGTGGGCCGTCTGGGTGCGACTCAATCGGCGGCGGTGGGGCTGGTGGCCTCCACCACCTGGCTTTTCGGGGGATTGTCTTATGCGGCGGCTATGGGCTTCAATGTGCTGACGGCGCAGCGGGTGGGCGGCGGCCGTTTGGCCGAGGCACGCAACATTCTCAAGCAGGCGCTGGTGCTGTGCTTGGCGTTCAGCGTAGTCATGGCAGCGCTGGCAGCAGCACTGTCCGCGCCACTGCCCGGAATGCTTCGGGCAGATCGGGATATTTGGCAGGATGCCTCCGCCTATTTTTTGGTGTATAGTCTGTTCCTGCCTGCCCTCCAGCTCGACAATGTGGCGGCCGGCCAGCTGCAGGCCACAGGCAATATGCGTACGCCCGGTATCTGCATGGTGGTCATGTGCGCATTGGATGTCGTGTTCAACACCCTGTTTATTTTCCCTTCCGGCACTGTCCGGCTCGGCTCGTTATCCCTCCCCGGTGCAGGGCTGGGCACGGCAGGTGCCGCACTGGGTACAGGCCTTGCCGAGCTGGTGGTAGGGCTGTATCTGTTGTATTTTGTTCTGCGCCGTAGTCCGGTGCTTCGTTTGCAGAAGGGTGAACATCTGCGCTTTAATCGGCCGCAGCTGTGTACAATGCTCTGCATTGCCGCACCTGTGGCATCGGAGAAGGTCATACTGACCACGGCGCAGATCGTTTCTACCGCTATTGTGGCACCCCTGGGCACTGTGGCTATTGCCGCCAATTCCTTTGCCATCACGGCGGAGAGCCTGTGCTATATGCCCGCCTACGGAATTCAGAGCGCTGCAGCTATGTTGGTGGGACAGAGCGTGGGTGCGGGGCGGCGGAACATGGCCCGCCGGCTGGGCTGGGTCACGGTGCTGATAGGCGTAGCCGTCATGATCATCACCGGCGGGCTGCTATATATCTTAGCCCCGCAGATGATGGCAATATTGACGCCGAACCCAGACATCATCGCCCTGGGCGCTCGCGTTCTGCGCATTGAGGCTTTTGCCGAGCCTCTGTTCGGCGCGTCCATCGTGGCCGGCGGCGTGTTTCAGGGCGTTGGCAGCACACTGATACCCACACTTTTCAACTTGGGAACTATGTGGGGGATCCGTATACCGCTGGCATGGCTGGCCGCACCCCGCTGGGGGCTGCCCGGCGTATGGGCAGCCATGTGCCTGGAGCTGTGTGTCCGGGGTGTACTCTATCTGACGCGGCTGGTCGGCAAGCGCTGGCTGCCGCCCGGGGATCAGAATGAGCAGGCATAGCTGCACCAAATATCGGCAGCTATTTTTATACTCCTTATCAGGCTTACCGGCAGTCACGGGCCTGATCCAGTCATCCGCCTTTTATAAATCAAGCATTTCGCTTCAGCCTCAGCAAGGGGTCAAAGCAGTGATTCCGGCTTTCTTGCTTTGTAGTAGAGCAATCCGGCTAAATCCGCCAGACCCCAGCCGATCGGGACAGACCACCAGATGCCGGTGACACCGATGGCGGGGATAGCGGACAGCAGATAGGCCAGTGCAACACGGGTGCCTAACGAGATGACCGTAAGCACCACGCTCATGCCCGGCTTTCCCAAGGCGCGATACAGGCCGTAGAGCAGGAACAGGCACCCGATGCCGCAGTAAAACGCGCCTTCTATACGCAGATACCGCACACCCTCCAGTATGACTTCGGATTCTCCGGCATCCACAAAAATCGCCATAAGGGGTCTTGCAAATGCGAAGACGAGGGCGGATATGACCACGCAGAAGGCCATGGAAATACACACGGCACTTTTTAACCCCGCGCGTATTCGCGCGCTCTCTTTTGCGCCGTAATTCTGTGCGATAAAGGTGGAAAATGCGTTGCCGAAGTCCTGCACCGGCATATAGGCAAAGGCGTCGATTTTTACAGCGGCGGCAAAGGCGGCCATCACAATAGGGCCGAAGCTGTTAACAAGCCCCTGCACCATAAGGATGCCGAGGTTCATGATCGACTGCTGCACGCAGGTCAGCGTGGAGAAGGAGACGATCTCCCGGATGCGCCTGCGCCGCAGGCAACTGACCTTCCATACCGAACGCACCCGTGGGAAGCGCATAAACGCATAAGCGGCGATGCCGATCCCCGAAACATATTGGGCGATCACCGTTGCCTCCGCCGCCCCGGCAACGCCCCTATTTATCCCGATGACAAACCAGAGATCAAGGGCGATGTTCAGCACAGCGGAAACAGCTAAAAAGGCAAGCGGAATGACGGAATTGCCGATCGCCCGCAAAAAAGAGGCGAAGTAGTTATACAGGAAAACCGCGGGAATGCCTATGAAGATCACAAACAGGTATTCGCGCATATCGCCCCAGACCTCGGTGGGTACCCGGAGGAATGTGCGAAGTCCGTCCAGGCAGGCAAACGACAAGATATTCAGGAGCGCAGTGACGAGCGATATAAAGAAAAAGGAAGCGCAGAGGTTTTCGCAAAGAGCCTTCTCATCCCGCTGTCCAAAGCGCATGGAAAACAGCGCACCGCTCCCCATGCACAGGCCGAGGATGATGGAGGTCAGAAAGGTCATCAGCGTAAAGGACGAGCCCACCGCCGCAAGGGCGTCCCGCCCAAGGAACTGTCCTATGATCAGCGTGTCGGCGATGTTATAGCACTGCTGCAATAGATCCCCTAAAATCATGGGGATGGCAAACAGCAGCATGGACCTGGTGACAGGGCCTTGCGTTAAATCCCGGTTCATGGTGCGCCTCCGTATCGTAAGCTAAAATCTGCGTTTCGCAAGCATTGTAGTGCTTTTAATCTGATCTGTCAATATGGCATTTATGCTCCAAAAAAACGGTGGTATCATCAGCGATAAAGCTTATGGGAAAAACCTGATTTGCGGAGGAAACAGTATGTATATAAATGGACCGGACGGATTGGATCAACAGGTCGTGCGGATGCACGGTCTCGGCGGAGTTCATCCGCCTGACCCACTGCATTTGGTTGCTGGCGTTCAGCGTTTCCGTAATGCCCTCAGCATCTGCCTTTTCTTTTACCAACCGAAAGAAAAAGCTCCTCCGCCTGTCGGTCAATATCCGCGAGATAGGCGCTTAATTCGCCGCCGGTCAGGTAGCTGTCTCCAACCAATTTATACTTCAGCCCGGCACGTTCATCCGTGACAAATTTTTCCATTCGTATAACCTCCTGTTCCTTTCTGCAATCATTGCAGCAGGAGGATTAGCGGAAATCGAATGTGCGGATAGCAAAAAAGCGCCGTCTCGGAATCACTTCCAAGACGGCGCTTTTCTGTTGTGGATCAGATCGAACACTTTACGGCGAAGCCGCCACTGAAGAAATAGGTGTTCGTCCAATACCTGTTTGGTGGACCTGAAGGGATTCGAACCCTCGACCTCTCGGATGCGAACCGAACGCTCTCCCAGCTGAGCTACAAGCCCGGATATGGATAAATGGGGTGGAACAAACTCGTTCCACCCCATTATTATACACACTTTTGCAGGAAATGCAAGTGTTTTATTCTACCTTCGGCAGCTTGGCCATCACAGCGGCGCAGCGGGGGCACAGAGCCTCGTGCTCGCCCACGGCCTTTACGCTGTACAGTACCTTCCAGCAGCGTCCGCACTTGACGCCCTGAGCGGCCTCCACAGTCACCTTCATCTCGTCGCCCACGGTCAGCTTTACCTGGGACACGATGAATAGATCCGCCACCTCGTCCGCATCCATTTCCGCCAGGAAGGCATCCTCCTCCGGCACGGTCAAATCCACGGCAGCCTCCAGGCTCTTACCGATGACCTTGTCCGCCCGGGCCTGCTCCAGCGCGCCGTTCACGGCACTGCGCAGGGTGACAATGCGGCTCCACTTGACCATTTCCTCCTCGGAAAGGGCATACTCGGTGTAGGGCTGCACCATCTCGTTAAAGAGAACATTACGCCCATCGTCCTCGGCCCGGTGGGGCATTGCCAGCCACACCTCGTCGCAGGTGAAGGCCAGAATAGGCGCAAACATCCGGGTCATGGCGTCCAGAATGAGATATAGCGCGGTCTGTGCGCTGCGGCGCTGCAGACCATCCGCCTCATCGCAGTACAGCCGGTCCTTGATAATGTCAAAGTAGAAGCTGCTCAGATCCACCACGCAGAAGTCATTGATGGCATGGGACACGGAGTGGAACTCATAGTTGTCGTACCAGCCAAAGACCTTGCCGATAAGATCGTTAAGCCTTGTCACGGCCCACTTGTCCAGGGGCAGCATATCCCCGGGCTTTACCAGGTCGTTGGGATCGAAATTCACCAGGTTATCCAGGCAGAACTTGCAGGTGTTGCGGAACTTCAGGTAGTTCTGGGAGAGCTGCTTGAAAATCTCGTCCGAGCAGCGCACATCCACATGGTAGTCACTAGAGCCGGCCCACAGACGCAGCAGATCTGCACCGTACTTGTCGAAAATCTCTGCCGGATCCATGCCGTTGCCCAGAGACTTGTGCATGGCCTTGCCCTCGCCGTCCACGGTCCAGCCGTGGGTCACGCACTCCTTAAACGGTGCGCCCCGGCCCAGGGCGCCCACAGCCACCAGCAGGGAGGATTGGAACCAACCGCGATACTGATCCAAGCCCTCAATATACATGGTAGCAGGCCAAAAGCCCTGATCCCGCTCCATAGCGGCAAAGTGGGTAGAGCCGGAGTCAAACCAGCCGTCCAAGGTGTCGGTCTCCTTTTCAAAGCCGGCCTGCTTACCGCAGTGGGGGCAGGTAAAGCCGCTGGGCAGGATGTCCTCTGCCTCCATGTCAAACCAGGCGTTGGAGCCTTTCTTTTCAAATAGGGACGCCACCGCCTCAATGCTCTCCTCGGTGCAGATAGGCTTGCCGCAATCCTTGCAGTAGAACACGGGGATGGGCAGACCCCAGCGGCGCTGGCGGCTGATGCACCAGTCAGTGCGCTCCAGGATCATGGAACGCATACGGTCCTTACCCCAGGCAGGGACCCAGCGCACATCGTCACAAGCAGCAATGGCCTCGTCCTTAAAGGAATCCACGGAGCAGAACCACTGAGGCGTAGCCCGGAAGATAGTGGGATTCTTGCAGCGCCAGCAGTGGGGATAACTGTGTACGATCTCCTCGCTGGCAAAGAGGGAGCCGGCCTTCTTCATATCCTCCAGAATGACGGGATTCGATTCGTCGGTCCCCATTCCGGCGTACTTGCCGGCATAGTCGGTGTGGCGGCCCTGGTCGTCCACGGGCACCACCATCTCCATGCCGTAGCGCTTGCAGGTCTCGTAGTCATCGGCGCCGAAGCCCGGGGCGGTATGGACGCAGCCGGTACCGCTGTCCATGGTTACATAGTCCGCCAAAACCAACCGGCTGGTCTTGGGCAGGAAGGGATGGCTGGCCAGCATATTTTCATAAAAGGAGCCGGGATGGGTCTCCACGATCTCATAGCTGTCAAAGCCGCCGATCTTCATGACCTTCTCCACCAGGGCCTCGGCCATGATGTACATTTCCCCGTTGGGGGCCTTCACCACGGCGTAGCTCTCATCGGGATGCAGGGCGATGGCCAGGTTCCCGGGCAGGGTCCAGATGGTGGTGGTCCAGATGACGAAGAAAAGCTTGCTCTTGTCCAGATGCCCCAGCTTGCCCAGGTCATCGTTCATGGGGAACTTCACATACACCGTTGTGCAGGGATCGTCCTTGTACTCGATCTCAGCCTCAGCCAGAGCTGTCTCATCGTGGGCGCACCAATATACAGGCTTGAGGCCCTTGTAGATGTGGCCGTTGCGGTACATCCTGCCGAACACCCGGACCTCCTGAGCCTCAAAGCCCGGGTCCATGGTCTTGTAGGGATGCTCCCAATCGCCCACCACGCCCATGCGCTTGAAGCCCTCCCGCTGCACATCAATGTAGTGGTCGGCAAACTCGTGGCAAGCCGTGCGGAAATCCGCCACACTCATGGCCTTGTGGTTGAGCTTGTTCTGCTTGATAATGGCGCTTTCAATAGGCATACCGTGGTTATCCCAGCCGGGGATATAGGGGGTGTAGTAGCCCCGCATGGCGTACATACGGGTAATAAAGTCCTTCAGGGACTTGTTCAGGGCGTGGCCCATGTGCAGGGCGCCGTTGGAGAAGGGAGGGCCGTCGTGCAGAGAAAACAGGGGCTTGCCCTCATTCTTTTTCAGCAGCTCGTTATACAGGTCCAGCTCCTCCCAGTGCTTGAGCATCTCAGGCTCCCGCTTGGGCAGCCCCGCCCGCATGGGAAAGCCGCTCTTGCTCATGTTCAGTGTGCTTTTGTACTCCATGATGTACCTCCATATATTATGCGTATTTTGAAAACGAAATCAATGCCTCGCAGAGTTCGCGTCCGCAGACGCGAAAAAATCAAATCATTTTCTCTCGCGACATGTGCGTGAGAGAAAATACCTCTCAGGCTGCCAGTGTGGAATTTTGCCGCCTGCGGCAAAATTATGCGCGCAGCAGACTGCAAGCCTTTTGGCAGAAAAATCAAAGATTTTTCGCCAGTAAAAAAACGCCTTTGCCTCACTAAGAGACAAAGGCGAAAAACAAACCTCTGCGGTACCACTCTTGTTGCCGCCCCCAGGCGGCCACTCCGCCCCACCATCCGTGGGTGAGGGTTGATAACGGTCCTCCGCCGTCCGTGCTTACTGAGAGTTTCCTCCTGTTCAGCCGGAAGCTCCGGGGTGATATTCACCGCAGACCCGGTCTCCGCCTCGCACCAAACCGGCGGATCTCTTGGCACCGATAGCCTGGGGTTACTGCTCCCCATCTATGCATTTATGCTGTATTGCTTGTCATTTTACCACAAAAGGCGTGTTTGTCAACAGGGAAATTACAAAATTCCGAAATAGCTCAAAAGTCCCGCCAGACCCATTATGCCGTAGATGAGCGCCATGATGGCCAGAACTACGGACACGACATTATACAGCTTCCCGTCCTTCTGGGTGTTGCGGAACCGCCGGGTGTAAAACAGCACCGCGCAGGCCAGGCCCAGCAGGAGCGAGGTCAGATAGTTCATAAACAGGCTGTCCTTATACACCGTCATCCGCAGGATCAGCGCTGCCGCCAGTACGCCGAACATCACACCCAGGGTGATCTTCAGCCACAGAGGCAGCTTGACTCTTTCGGGCTTTTTGGCCGCCTGGGCAGTTTTTTCTCTCTGATAGTCGCCGCCGCCGTAGTTGGAGTTATTTTTCTTGTGGTGTATGTTCTTATTGGGGTTTCCCTTGGCCTTGCGGATAGCCTCCTGCTGCCGGGTGTAGGAATCCATGGGTACATTATTCTTTGCCATATTCATCTTCTCCTTTGGCTTTCTGAACTGAATTATATAGGTGCCGGTTCAGCAGGACCAGTGCATAGTCCGCCGCCTGCTGCCGGATGCTCTCGCGTCCGCCCTTGAGCACAAGATGCGTCACCTCCGTGCCGCCCGGTGCGGCCAGACCGATGTAGACGGTGCCTACAGGATTGCCCCGGTCGTCCCCGTCGGGACCGGCCAGGCCCGTCACCGACAGGGCCAGGTCGCTTTTCATAATGCGCCGGGCGCCCTCTGCCATGGCCTTGGCCACCGGCTCCGACACAGCACCAAACTGTGCCAAAATATCTCCGGGCACCCCCAGTATACTTTCCTTGACCCCGTTGGTATAGGACACCACGCCCCCGGGAAAAACCGCCGACGCCCCCGCCACGTCCGTGATGCGTTTGGCGATTAGCCCTCCGGTACAGCTCTCCGCAGCAGAAACGGTGAGAGACCGGGCTTTCAGCGTCTTCACAGCGCAGACCTCCGGATCCCCCATATCCACGCCGCAGATGTGCTCGCCCAGCCGCCGCCGCACCTCGGCCAACAGCGGGGCCATAAGGGTCTCGCACATTTCCGCTGTCTCCGCCTTAGCGGTGATGCGCAGTTGAACCTCCGCAGCCTTAGCATAGGGAGCCAGGCTGGGGTTTTGGGCAGAGTCCATGAGGTCGTCCAGCAGCTCCTGGACCTTGGGCTCCGTAAGGCCGAAAACGTGCAGGGTGTGAGATAAAATTACGCCCTCCTGCCGGGCCTGCAGATAGGGAAGCAGAGCGTGGTCCGTGAGATAGCGACACTCGTGAGGAACGCCCGGGAGCATAGCCACCGTCACGCCCTCCACTGTAAACAGGCAGCCCGGGGCAGTACCCACGGGGTTATGAAATACCGCGCAGCCCTTGGGCAGAAATGCCTGCCGGCGGTTGCAATCCGGCATCTCCCGGCGGAAAACGTTTTTGAAATAGGCTTTGATTTCTTCCATGACGTCCTGGTGAAACTCCAGTTCCAGGCCAAAGGCGGCGCAGACGGTCTCCTTGGTCAGGTCGTCATAGGTGGGACCCAGGCCGCCGATGAAGATCAGCAGATCGCAGCGGCTCCGCGCAATATCCGTCACCTGTCGCAGCCGCCGGGGATTGTCGCCCACTGCTGTATGGTAGAGCACATCCACCCCGGCAGATGCGATCTTTTCTGAGACGTATCGGGCATCGGTATTGGCCACATTGCCCAGCAGCAGCTCCGAGCCCACGGCAATGATCTCCGCTTTATGAGACATAGAAACCGCTCCTTACAGCTTGACTTTAACCACTTCCCGCTCTCTCATGGCCCGCTCCATCAGGCCGTCGATATCCAGCACGCTCTCGATCTCCCGCACCTCCTCCACATGGGGCTTGGTCTTGGGGTGCCGGGGGGTAAAGACCGTGCAGCAATCCTCATAGGGGAGGATAGAGGTATCGAAGGTGCCGATGTGCCGGGCGATGCGGACGATCTCCTCCTTGTCCATGCCGATGAGCGGCCGCAGCACGGGCAGGTCCGTCACATCCTCGCTGACCCGCAGGGCCTCCATAGTCTGGCTGGCCACCTGGCCCAGGTTTTCGCCGGTGACGAGGGCCCGGCAATCAAATTCCTTGGCCAGCCTATCGGCAATGCGCATCATAAACCGCCGGGTGATAAGGGTGAAGTATTCCTCCGGGCACTGCTTGCGGATCTGCTCCTGAATCTCCGTCAGGGGCACGATGTGAACGCTCATGCGGCCGCACCAGGGCGTCAGCTCCTGGGCCAGCTGCAGGACCTTCTGCCGGGCCAGGTCGGAGGTGTAGGGAGGCGCAGCGAAGTGGAGCATCTCCAGCACCACGCCCCGCTTTGCCATCATGTAAGAGGACACCGGGGAGTCGATACCGCCGGAGAGCAGGCTCAATGCGCTGCCGCCCATACCCAAGGGCAGGCCGCCGGCGGCAGGCTCAGCCGGAGCGTGGACATAGGCCGCGTCCTCACGAATTTCCACATACACCGTCAGCTCCGGGGTGTGGACATCCACCTTCAGATGGGGGAAGGCATTGTGGAGCATACCGCCCACCCACTGGCTGATCTGAATGGAGCTCATGGGGAAGGACTTGTCCGCCCGCTTACTCTCCACCTTGAAGCTGCCGGAGCGACGAAGGCTATCGCCCAGATAGGCCTTGGCGGTCTCCAAAATGGCCTCCTTACTCTTTTCGCAGGGCACGGCCCGGGCGATGGCGATGAGGCCAAAAACCTGCTTACAGGCGGCGTAGGCCCCGGTGAGGTCGCAGCTATCCGACATGGGCTCCACATAGATGGTGCTCTGACGGGAGTAGATTTTGAACTTGCCGAATTTCTGTGTCCGGCGGCGGATGTTACTCATGAGCTTGGTTTCAAAGCTGTGGCGGTTGAGGCCCTTGAGGACTACCTCGCCCAGCTTGCAGAGGATGATCTCGTGCATGGGGGTTCTCCTTATATTAATATAGTGGTTGGGGATGGGGCGGGCGGACAGGGTCGTCCGTCCCTACGGATGTTTTTATTTCAGCATACTGCTGCTGCGGTACTGGATGGCCTCGGCAATGTGCTCCGGGCGGATGTGCTCCGATCCGTCCAGGTCAGCGATGGTCCGGGCCACCCGCAATATGCGGTCATGGCTGCGGCCGGTGAGACCCAGGCGGTCAAAGGCACTGTGCATGATCTTTTCGCACTTTTCATCCAGGACGCAGTATTTGCCGATCATAGGCGGGGTCATGTAAGCGTTGCAGGAAACCTCCGTCCCGGCATAGCGCGCCTGCTGCACGGTCCGGGCAGCGTTTACCCGCCTTTGAATATCCCGGGAACACTCCGGGGTGTCCTTGCGGCGCATGGCCTCATAGTCCACCGACGGCACCTCGATATGCAGGTCGATGCGGTCCAGCAGCGGGCCGGAGATGCGGCGCATATAGCCCTCCACCTGCCGCTCCGTGCAGGTGCATCGGTGGTCAGGATGGCCGTACCAGCCGCACCGGCAGGGATTCATGGCGCACACCAGCATAAAACGGCTGGGTAGGGTCAGGGAGCCTGAGGCCCGGGTGATGGTCACCACACCATCCTCCAAAGGCTGGCGAAGGGTCTCCATGGCGGCCTTGTCAAACTCCGGCAGCTCGTCCAAAAACAGTACGCCGTTGTGGGCCAGGGAGATTTCCCCGGGTCTGGGCACTGCGCCGCCGCCGGTGAGGGACACCGCCGAGGCCGTGTGGTGGGGGCTGCGGAATGGCCTGCGGGTGATGAGCGGATGCCGGGCCTCCGTAAGGCCCGCCACGGAGTAAATTTCCGTGGTCTGCAGGCTCTCCGTCCGGGTCATATCCGGCAGGATAGAGGGCAGACGTCTGGCCAGCATAGACTTGCCCGACCCCGGAGACCCAATGAGTAGGACGTTGTGGCCGCCTGCGGCGGCAATTTCCAGGGCCCGCTTTACGTTTTCCTGGCCCATGACGTCGGCAAAGTCCGGTCCGCCCACCTGCCCGGCACTCTCCGGCTTCCAGATAGGAGCAGGGGTGAGGGATGATTGTCCCCGCAGATGGGCCACCAGCTGCTCTACATTTTCCACGCCGTATACCGTCATGCCCTCGGCCAAGGTAGCCTCCGCTGCGTTTTCCGCCGGCACATAGAGCTGTCTGATTCCGGCCCGGGCCGCCGCCATGGCCATGGGCAGCACACCGCTTATGGGGCGCAGCCGCCCGGTAAGGCTCAGCTCTCCCACAAAGGCTGCATCCGTCGGCAGCGGCGGGATCTCCTCTGACGCCGCCAGGATGCCCAGCAGGATAGGCAGGTCATATACGGTGCCCTCCTTGCGCCGGCCCGCTGGGGCCAGATTCACGGTGATGCGGCTGACAGGATACTTGGACCCGCAGTTTTTTACCGCCGCCCGGACCCGTTCCCGGGCCTCCTTCACTGCCGCATCCGGCAGGCCTACGATATCGAAGGCAGGCAGGCCGCCGGAGAGAAAGCACTCCACACTGACCTCGTATCCATTGATGCCACCCAAGCCCAAAGAGCGCACCGTCACAACCATATAGCCCACTCCTTCTTTAAGCTTGCCGTAAAATCCCGTAGAATACCCCGGCAAAATGACTATAGTCTGCTGTGTATGCAGCTTTGATATATAACGCCAGAATCCCACACTTACAGGCTGTGATGTTTTTCTCTCACCCGCATATCGCAAAAGAAAAAGGGTCTGTTTTTTCGCCTGGCGATGGGAATTCCATGAGACCCTTTTAAGCCTGCTTGCCAAATTATCCTTATTTTACCACAAAATCACGCCGCATGAAACAAAATTATAAAAAAAGTAAGCAGCCAATTTGAGAATTTTTGTGCAGGACAATGAAAAAGTATTATTACGACGAAAGACACAAAAATAACGTTTACATCTCTACAGATTTGTGCTACTATGAACAATGCGAAAGATTCCTGCAAGAAAACCCGATAAAACGGATGAATAAAAGGAAGGAGAAACAACATGGTAAGAAAAATGAAGTCCATGGATGGCAACAACGCCGCCGCGCATGTATCCTATGCGTTTTCGGAAGTAGCGGCCATCTACCCCATCACCCCGTCGTCCCCCATGGCCGACTTTGTGGACCAGTGGTCCGCCAACGGCCTGAAGAACATCTTCGGCACCCAGGTCAAGGTGGTTGAGATGCAGTCTGAGGCCGGTGCAGCCGGCGCCGTTCATGGCTCTCTCGGGTCCGGCGCTCTGACCACTACCTACACCGCCTCTCAGGGCCTGCTGCTGATGATCCCCAATATGTATAAGATCGCAGCCGAGCAGCTGCCCGCCGTGTTCCATGTATCCGCCCGTACCGTGTCCACCCAGGCGCTGAACATCTTCGGCGACCACAGCGACGTTATGGCCTGCCGCCAGACCGGCTTTGCCATGCTGTGCGAGGGCAATGTCCAGGAGGTCATGGACCTGTCTCCTGTGGCCCATCTGGCTGCCCTTTCCGGCAAGGTGCCGTTCATCAACTTCTTTGACGGCTTCCGTACCAGCCACGAGATCCAGAAGATCGCCGTGTGGGACTACGAGGACCTGAAGGACATGTGCGATATGGACGCTGTGGCTGAGTTCCGCCGCCACGCCCTGAACCCCGAGCATCCCCATATGCGCGGCAGCCACGAGAACGGCGACATCTTCTTCCAGCACCGCGAGGCCTGCAACAGCTACTACACCGCCCTGCCCGCCGTGGTGGAGAAGTACATGGACAAGATCAACGCCAAGCTGGGCACCGACTACAAGCTGTTCAACTACTACGGCGCCGCCGACGCTGACCGCGTCATCGTGGCCATGGGTTCCATCTGCGACGTGGCTGAGGAGGTCATCGACTACCTGAACGCCCACGGCGAGAAGGTGGGCCTGGTCAAGGTCCGTCTGTTCCGCCCCTTCGCCGCCGAGAAGCTCATCGAGGCCCTGCCCGCCTCCGTGCAGAAGATCGCCGTGCTGGACCGCACCAAGGAGCCCGGCTCTCAGGGCGAGCCTCTGTATCAGGACGTCGTCACCGCCCTGGCCAACGCCGGCTGGAACGACATCAAGGTCATCGGCGGCCGTTACGGCCTGGGCAGCAAGGACACGCCTCCCGCCTCCGTGTTCGCCGTGTATAACGAGCTGAAGAAGGACGAGATGAAGCGCCAGTTCACCATCGGCATCGTGGACGATGTGACCAACCTGTCCCTGCCCGAGGATAAGAACTGTCCCAACACCGCTGCTCCCGGCACCATCGAGTGCAAGTTCTGGGGTCTGGGCGGCGACGGCACCGTGGGCGCCAACAAGAACTCCATCAAGATCATCGGCGACCATACCGACAAGTATGTCCAGGCGTACTTCCAGTACGACTCCAAGAAGACCGGCGGCGTCACCATCAGCCATCTGCGCTTCGGTGATAAGCCCATCCGTTCCCCTTATTATATCAACAAGGCCGACTTTGTGGCCTGCCACAACCCCAGCTATATCACCAAGGGCTTTAAGATGGTCAACGACGTCAAGCCCGGCGGCGTGTTCATGATCAACTGCCAGTGGGATATGGACGAGCTGAACCATCATCTGAAGGCTGATGCCAAGCGCTACATCGCCAAGAATAACATCCAGCTCTACACCATCGACGCCATTGACCTGGCCATCGAGATCGGCATGGGCAAGCGCAACAACACCATTCTCCAGTCCGCCTTCTTCACCCTGGCCAAGGTCATGCCTCAGGAGGACGCCATCCGCTACATGAAGGAGAAGGCCAAGGCCTCTTATCTGAAGAAGGGCCAGGACGTGGTGGATATGAACTACAAGGCCATCGACCTGGGCGCCACCGCCTTCAAGAAGATCGATGTCCCCGCCGATTGGGCCAATGCTGTGGACGAGCCCGAGCACAAGACCCTGGAGGGTAAGCCCGAGCTTGTGAAGATGGTGAAGGAGATCCTGGAGCCCGTGGGCAAGATGGACGGCGACAGCCTGCCTGTTTCCGCCTTTGTGGACCATGTGGACGGCCAGTTTGAGCTGGGCGCCTCCGCCTATGAAAAGCGCGGCGTAGCCGTCTCCGTTCCCACCTGGGACAGCACCAAGTGCATCCAGTGCAACCAGTGCGCCTATGTCTGCCCCCACGCCACCATCCGTCCCTTCGCCCTGACCGCCGAGGAGGCCAAGAACGCTCCCGAGGCCGCCAAGATCGTGGATGTCAAGGCCGGCAAGGGCAAGGGCACCTATCAGTTCACCATGGCCATCAGCCCGCTGGACTGCATGGGCTGCGGCGTCTGCATCGGCGCCTGCCCGGTGAACGCCCTGTCCATGGTCGCCCAGGAGGGCGAGCTGCCCCAGCAGGACGTGTTCGACTACTGCGTGGCCGAGGTGTCCGAGAAGAAGGATATGCAGGACAACACCGTCAAGGGCAGCCAGTTCAAGCAGCCCATGCTGGAGTTCTCCGGCTCCTGCGCCGGCTGCGCCGAGACCAGCTATGCCCGTCT
>ERZ1673730.948-NODE-948-length-27084-cov-6.065855_pt1 | contig 27084 bp, 29 predicted proteins | sample MGYA00580200_ERZ1673730 | MGnify/ENA primary metagenome ERZ1673730 (study PRJEB41218, sample SAMN15661761) | gut metagenome | host: Homo sapiens | place: Canada: London | collected 2015-08-20/2019-03-30 | study: EMG produced TPA metagenomics assembly of...
TGGTGAGGAAGTGAAAGAACTTCCCTTGGAAACTGAAACAACTGTCGAGACGGTAGTTCTCTTGTCGCGGGAAACAAATCCACTGACGGTTGAGGTCAGTTCGGAATAATATGCGGCCGAAGCCCGGCACCGCGCCAGTGGCGCGGTGCCGGGCTTCGGCTTTTCGTTTTGGAGATGAAAGCAGCGTTTTTTTACTGTATCACCAGAGGCCCATCACATGCTGCATCAGCAGACTAACGGCGGTGATGCCCAGCCAGCAGCACAGGCCCAGCAGTAAGGGCTTGCCGCCGTTCTTTACCAGCTTGATGAGATTGCTGTTTAGTCCGATGGCCGCCATAGCCATGACAATGAAAAACTTACTCAGCTCCTTCAGCGGCTTAAATACAGCCGCAGGTGCGACAAAGGAGGTGCAGAGCGTGGTGACCACCGATGCGCAGACAAACCACAGGATGAACATAGGAAAAGCATTTTTCAGACGAAAACCGCCCTTCGCATTTCCGGCCTTCTTCGCCTGCATCAGCGACAGAACCAGGGTGATGGGGATGATGGCCAGGGTGCGGGTGAGCTTTACGGTCACGGCTTTATCCAGGGTCTGGCTGCCCAGGCCCCACATGCTGTCCCAGGTGGAGGCCGCCGCCGTGACGGAGGAGGTGTCGTTCACCGCCGTACCGGCGAAGATGCCAAAGGCCTCGCCGGAGGTGGTATCAAAGCCGACGGCCTGACCCAGCAGGGGAAACAGCAACGCCGCCAGCACATTGAAAAAGAAGATGACCGAGATGGCCTGGGCTACCTTCTCGTCATCCGCATGGATCACCGGCGCCGTGGCGGCGATGGCGCTGCCACCGCAGATGGAGGAGCCCACGCCAATGAGCGTGCTGATATCGCCGTCGATGTGCAGCAGCTTATGCATCACAAAGGCCACCAGCAGCGACGTGGTGATGGTGCAGATAATAATAGGCAGGGACTGTTTTCCGGTTTGCAGCACCACATTCAAATTCAGCCCAAAGCCCAGCAGCACCACGGCAGCCTGCAGGATCTTCTTGGAGGTGAAGCCGATGCCCGGCTTACAGACCGTTCCCGGCGTCCACAGTAAGGCAATGATCATTCCCAGGAGGATGGAGAAAACCGGCCCGCCAATGACCGGCACCAGCTTGCCCAGCAGCCATGACGGAATGGCAATGGAAAGACACACGGCAATTCCCGGCAGATTTTTCTTGATGGTTTGCATGATGAATAGCTCCTTTTTTCAGCGATGGTCACATTTTTGCCACCGGATCACGGGCATTTCGCCCTCGTCCTTATAAAGCGCGCCCACCGGCAGATGCTCTGCAAAATCGGCATCATGGGCGCGCCCTTTTCCGTCAGAGATTATTTCAATCGTGGGCGAATCTCATCGTAGGCTCCGCGCTCCACAATACTGCCGGCGATGAAGCCCTTCCATGTAGAGGCCCAAGCTGCATCGGGGATATTGCCCATCTCCCGGCGCAGCTCTCTATTCCGCATCGTACCCAAGGCGGCCGGCACACAGATACTTCCGTCATATGACGGCGGCGCCTGCATTTTCTTTTATTATACTGCGGTATGGTGACGCCTGCAAGTAACTATAATTTTTATAAGCGGGTGCAAAAGCACCCGCTTACAGCTTTGCGGAGGATATGGGACGTTTATGGGTGGCTATTAAACTAATGGGCGTTTCTTAATGGCAGCCATGCTTACCGCAGCCGTGGTCACCGCAGGTGTGACCAGCTTCGCCGTGCTCATGGTCGTGGTGGTCGCAGTGAACATTGGGATCGTAGCCCAGATTTCCGCTGAGCAATGCGTTCACCGCTGCGTCAGCTTCTCCGCTGACACCGCCGTAGAGCTTGATGCCCGCTTCGGCCAGCGCTGCCTGCGCTCCGCCGCCGATGCCGCCGCAGATCAACGCATCCACGCCGTGCTGCATCAGAAAGCCCGCCAAGGCACCATGGCCGCTGCCGTTGGTATCAACGACTTCCGTATGAACGATCTTGCCATCCGCAGCTTCATAAAGCTTAAACTGCTCGGTGTGGCCGAAATGCTGAAAAACCTGCCCGTTTTCATAGGTAACTGCAATTTTCATGATGGAATCTCCTTTTTGATTTTTATTTAATTTTTCTGTGTTGGCTCTCTGCGCCCGGCAGCAGCGGCCACAGTAGGCCGCCTCCTGTCCTCCGCAGATGCGGTAGTTTCCCCCGGTGATGTGCAGCGATTTCCCGTGGACAAGGCACGCTGCGATCTTGCGCCGTGCACTTTCGTAAATCTCCTGCACGGTAGAGCGGGAAATGTCCATCTGCGCGGCACACTGCTCGTGGGTTTGCTGCTCCAAGTCAACCAGCCGAATCACCTCGAACTCGTCCATCGTCAGCAGGATCGGCTCGGCATCCTTACATTCTATGGGGCAGAATATATCGACCCTGGGTGTGTCACAGATTCGGCGGCATCTTGACGGCCTTGGCATGCATACGCCCCCTCTTTTCCGGTATATGCCGATTATATACCATTTTCTGCAGAATAGTCAATGTGTTTTTTTCGGAGGATATACTGCCGCCTGCCTGAAATGGGTGCATGCAGAAAACATTTGACTTATGCAGCGCAAAATGCTATACTTAAATGTACTCTACCGTGTTATATCGCCGGTTTCCGGATGAATGATAGAAAGTGAGACCTATTTGTCTTATGGCACGATTTTTTGTCGGCCCCTTGGTGGGCCGCATTACTGATACAACTGAAGCCTTTTGGAACAGCCCATACTACTTCCCTGTGACCCTGGCTGTCACAGCCGTATCCATGCTCACGGGGAATGTGGTGCCGTCTACGGTGGCACTGGCGCTCCTGTGCGGGTGGATGCTGATGTTCTGCCGGGATATTCTGGCGGCGGCGACGCCGTTTCTGATGGTCTTTCTGCTGTCCACGGTGAAATATGATTCCCTGGCGGTTTTCCTACCCTGTGCGCCTCTGGCGGTGCTGCCCATCGGCGGGCTGCTGGTGCATTTTCTCCGGTGGCGGGCGCCCATCACGGTGGGGCGCAGCGGGCCGGGGCTGGCGGCGGTGTCTATTGCCACGCTGCTGGGCGGTCTGGGCACCATCCCCGCCAAGGAGTACTTTTCCCCCCTGTCGCTGTACTACACCCTGGGATTGGGCCTGGGGCTGCTGGTAACCTATGTGCTGCTGCGCTCTGATTTGGCTGCGCCCAGGCTGTACGACCTGCTGCAGCGGCTTATGCAGATGCTGTACACTCTGGGCCTGGCCATGGTGCTGGCCATCGGCTGCTTTTACATGGGCCACTGGGCGGAATTTGCAAAAAGCTGGGAGATCCCACCTATTCTCTTCCGGAACTTTGCGGCCACCATTTTAGTAGCCACTCTGCCGTCGGCCTTCTACATGGCACGGCGCAGCCGGCTGCACCTGATGGGTGTGCTGCTGTGGGCCCTGGCGCTCTTTTTCACCGGCAGCCGCACGGCACTTCTATTCGGCTCGGTGATGCTGCTGCTGGGTATGCTGTACCTGGTGCGGTGGAAAAAGCTGCCGCTGTGGATTTTCTTTGCCGTGCTGGTGACCGCCGCTGTAGCGGTGCTGCTGTTCGGCCAGCAGATCTATGAGCTTTTCTTCGGATGCCGGGGGGATATGGATTTCATCAACCCCCATGAGTCCCGATGGGCTCTGCTGACCCGGGGACTACAGGACTTTCTGCACCACCCTGTGTTTGGCGTTGGTCTGGGCAACCAGAAAAACCACGACATCTTTATCGGTGTACCGGGCAGCATGGTGTTTTACCACAACTCCCTGCTGCAGATTTTGGGCAGCATGGGCCTGATGGGCTTGGCGGCCTACGGTACGCTGCTGTGGGGGCGGGTGCGCCTGCTGCTGCGCGGCGGTGAGGCGGCCCACTTAGTCGGGCTGTTCTATCTGGGCATGCAGCTGACGTCCTTGACCAATCCGGGGCTGTTCTGCCCCCTGCCCAGCGCGATGCTGACGGTGCTGGCCTTTGCCGTGCTGGAGCGGTACATGGATGACCCCGCTTACCTGCCGGGCAGGACAATACGCTGAATGGCTCGGAAAGCATCCCGCCCGGGGTGCTTTCCTGTTTTTTCCAATACAAAGGAGTGGGAAACCTATGAAAAAGATCAGCCCCCGGGTCAAGGGGATCGTGTGTATACTGTTTGCCGCCTTCGGTTTTTCCATGATGTCGGTATTTATCCGGCTGGCCGGGGATGTGCCTACGGCGGAAAAGGCCTTCTTCCGCAACATTGTGGCCCTGGCCGTGGTGGGCGCTATGCTGGCGGTGAAGCGGGTGCCGCTGAAGCCGGAAAAGGGCAGCTGGCCGTTCATCACCTGCCGGGCGGTGTTCGGCACCATCGGGATGCTGCTGAACTTTTACGCCGTGGACCATCTGGTGCTGGCGGATGCCAATATGCTCAACAAGCTCTCGCCCTTTTTTGCCATCATCTTCTCTGTGCTCTTGCTGCGGGAAAAGCCAACCGCCGTGCAGATCGGCGGTGTGCTGACGGCTCTGCTGGGCAGCGTGCTCATCATCAAGCCAGGCTTTGAGGGAGCGCCCTTTGTGCCGTCCTTGGCAGGCTTCATCAGCGGCGCGGCGGCGGGCTTGGCCTACACCTTTGTCCGCAAGCTGGGTGCCCGGGGTGAAAACAGCCTGCGGATCGTGTTCTACTTCTCCCTGTTTTCAACCCTCTTGACCCTGCCGTTCTTCCTGGTCAGCCCCGTGCAGCTGACAGGGCATCAGCTGCTGATGCTGCTGCTGTGTGGATGCAGTGCCTGCGTGGGGCAGTTTGGCATCACTCAGGCCTATCTCCTGGCCCCGGCCAAGGAGATAAGCGTCTACGACTACTCCCAGATCCTCTTTGCCGCAGGCCTTGGCTACCTATTCTTCCGGCAGATCCCGGATGGCTGGAGCATGGTGGGCTATATACTCATCTGCGGTGCGGGCGTGGGAATGTTCCTCTACAACAAGCGCAGAGATGCAGCGCTCAACGGTAAATAACACCAGGAGGGCACACTATGAGTAAGTACATTTTGATCCCGGATTCCTTCAAGGGCTCCCTGTCCTCGGGGGAGATATGCGGCATCCTGGGCCGAGAGATCCGGATCCTGGAGCCGGAGGCGGAGATCTGCTCCATTCCCGTGGCAGACGGCGGAGAGGGCACGGTGGACGCCTTCTTGGCCGCCCTGGGCGGAGAAAAAATCCCGGTTTCCTGCCGGGATCCCTATGGCCGGGCCATCACCGCCTGCTACGGCCTTTTGCCGGACGGCGGCACCGCCGTGGTAGAAATGGCTGCGGCGGCGGGTCTGCCCCTGGTAGGCGATGACCGCCGGGCGGCGGACGCCACCACATACGGCGTTGGGCAGCTGATGGCCCACGCTCTGGAGCGCGGCGCAAAGAGGATCGTCCTGGGCTTGGGCGGCAGCGCCACCAACGACGGCGGCTGCGGCGCGGCGGCGGCCCTGGGTGTTGAATTTTTGGACGGGGCGGACCGGGCCTTTGTCCCCGTGGGCGGGACCCTGCACCGCATCGCCCGCATCCGCACAGACGGGCTTATGCCCCGGCTGCGGGAGGCGGAGGTCATTGCCATGTGCGACATTGACAATCCCCTGTGTGGAGAAAACGGTGCAGCGGCTGTATTCGGCCCGCAAAAGGGCGCTGATGCGCAGGCTGTCCGTCTGCTGGATGACGGCCTGCGTCACCTGGCGGAGGTTATCGAAAGAGATCTGGGCGGCGACCTGCTGGCCCTGCCCGGCGGCGGTGCGGCCGGAGGCTTTGGCGCGGGAAGCGCCGCCTTTTTGGGAGCTAAGCTGCAAATGGGTATTGAGACGGTGCTGGAACTGGTGGATTTTGACCGGCTGGCGGCGGATGCGGACCTGGTCATCACCGGCGAGGGACGGCTGGACAGCCAGAGTCTCCGGGGCAAGGTGGTCATAGGCGTTGCTCGCCGGGCCAAAAGGCTGGGCGTACCGGTGGCAGCACTGGTAGGCAGCTGCGAGCTGCCCGCCGCCGCAGTCTATGAGGCCGGTGTGAGCGGCATCTTCCCCATCCACCCACAGCTGATGCCTCTGTCGGAGGCCATGGCGCACACCCGAGAGCACCTGGCATTTACCGCCGGAAACATGCTCCGATTTGCCGCGGCGGTGAGAAAAAACCGATAAGGCGGTTGCTATTTCCATTAATTTCCTGTATACTGTATGCAATTATAAGAAGGGGGAACAATCTATGCGTCCCGACGGTACCCGTGTGAAAAACCTGCCGCCCCTGGTGGCAGCCATTCCCTACATCATGCCCAAGCGGTATGACGCCTGGAATACTATTACAGAAAACATTGACGAGGAGGTCATTAAGGAGTTCATCCGCGACCAGCGGCGCCAGGGGGTGCGGCTCAACCACATGAGCGTTATTATCTCCGCCTACTACAAGGCCTCCCTGGAGAATCCCAAGCTGAACTACTTTGTGATGAACCGTAAAATTTACAAGCGCAACCACTTCTGCGTGTCATTCGTCATCATGAAAAAGCTGGCGGACGGCTCCCCCAGCGAAACCGCGCTGAAGGTCTATCTGGAGCCGGAGGACACGGTGTTCACCGTGAACGAGAAGATCAAGAGCGCTATCGCCGCCAACGAAAAAACAGAGCAGAGCAACAGCACCGACCATTTTGCCCGGTTCATGTTCTCCGTGCCGGGGCTGCCCCGGTTTGTGGTGGGCCTGGCCTATTTCCTGGATAAGCACGGGCTGCTGCCCCGGAAGGTCATCGACCTCTCCCCCTTCCACACCAGCCTGTTTATCACCAACCTGGCCTCCATCAAGACCAGCTTCATCCACCACCACTGCTACGAATTCGGCACCACCAGCGTGTTCGTGTGCATGGGCAAGCCCGTGCCCAACTACATGGCCGGGGACCTGAGCCGGAAGATGATGCCTCTGGGCATCGTCATGGACGAGCGCATCTGCACCGGCTATGAATATGCTGCCTTCTGCCACGATTTTCGGCGGATCATCCGCAAGCCTGAGGTGCTGACGGCGCCCTTCAATACCCCGGTGCAGACGGCTGCGACGGCGCAGTAATAAGGGCTGGCCGCCCGGAACACCTAAAATCCATCACAAAAATAACAAATAGGAGTTCTCGCAGATGCGAGAACTCCTATTGCTGTTTTTGATTGCCGCTGCGCTGTATACCCGGGCTTCTGTTTTCTATTAAAAAAACGCTCTGCCAATCAGCTTGGCCTGGCCATAGCCGACAGCTATACCGGCCCAATACAGCAGAGCATCCAACGAGTCAAAATAGCCCCGGCGCAGGAGCCACTGCAATAGTTCTAACGCCAGGGAAATTCCCGCGCCCCATAGAAGGGCCTTTTTTGCCGGTATTCTTTTGGGAAAATACCAGCCCAGGGGCCAAAACAGGCCGAAATTCAGCACGCTCTGAAAAAGCATTTCCGGCCCCTTCAGGTCTGCAATGGATACCAGCGGGTTCCAAACAAACACGCTTTCCGCGGTCCGGCGGCAAACCGTGTCCGCCCTTATCATCCGATTGTAAGTGCATAGTAATACACGCCATATCCCGGAACAAGTCCTGCTATAACGGAAATGGCGACATCTTTTTTTGTAAAATTTTCTCCTGCTTCAGCCGCAGAGGCGGGCGGACTCCGTCCAGGTGCCGTAACGGGCGGCCACGGCGCCCTGCCGGTCAACGGCCACACCGGCGCAGTGCACATCCCCCGGGAGCCACTGGGCACGCAGCAAGAACGGGCCCGTTACGGAAACGGTCTCCGTGCTGTCATAGGCGGAGCCGTTGGCGCCGCGCTGGGTATAGGTCAGCTCACAGCGGTCCAGGGTGCCGCTGCGGTTATCACAGGCAACGATGACGAGGCTCTTTTGGGGCTTGCCGTCACCCTCACCGGTTTGATAGATCTTGAATACAGTGTCGTTGGCGCTGAGGGGCGTTGCACCCATGGGACGGAGATAGCTGCGGCCCAGCGCATTCTGCCGCTCCAAAAATGTCATAGAGGTCTCGCCGGTGGCGGCATTTTCCCAAATGGCATACAGGTAGCCCTCCTCCTGCTGCGTGACGCAAATACGTACATCCTCCTGCCGGACGCCGGCGTACCGGGCAATGCCCTCCTCCGGGGCGCCGTGATACCAGCCGTGGAACTGCAAAATACAGGCATACGCCACCAGGGCCAGCAGGCAGACGCACAGGGAGCCGGCCAGGATGAGCAAGGGCTTTAATCGGGCATTCATATGGGGTCCTCCTTAGTTTTCTCTTTTAGGCAAGGGGCAAGTGCGCGGCTATGAGTGCTTATATCGCCGGATGCTTCTATACAGCCCCACACCGCTGAAGGCGATCAAGAGGAGCGCGCCCACCTGCTCCGCCGTGGACGGTTCATCGGCGCGGGGCAGGTAGATCCCCCGGACGCGGAGAATCAAAAAGACGGTATTTACCAGCAAGGCAAAGGCCGCAGCAAGCACGGCGCTCTTTCTTCCCGCAAAGCGGCCGAAATACAGAGCCGTGACCGCGTTGGTGAATGTTCCGACCCCCACGCAGGAAACGGTGATGCTCCACAGGCTGCCCCAAAGGATCAGGACGGCCAGGAATGCATAGGCCGCGGCGCAGAAAGCCGCCGTGACCATCTCTTTCTTACTCAGCTGCACAGCTCACCTCCCTTTGGGCACAAGGATACAGGGTCTGTTTCCTTTCTTTTTCATGGGGAACACGTTATTTCTTCGGATTTTTGGTCTCGCCATAGCCCATCTTTTTTATGAAGCTGCTCAAGTCCATTAGAATGCGCGTGGGAACAGCTACTCCCAAGGCAAATATGATTGCCTGGAGCTTAAACGGCATTTCGTAGTCCGTCACCCAGTAAAACCCGCAGATGGTCATCAGCAGATAGAGCATTACGCAGCCGAGAATAATCTGCTTCCTGTGCCAGGATGGGTCGTGGGTTCTCTCTTTCATGGCAGTACCTTCTTTCTGTATTATGTGTTTGGTTAAGCGGCGGGGGGAGAGCCCTACCAGAGCAAAGGCTCAGGAATGGGCAGGGCAAAGCCCCTCTCATCTATGGATGGTGGATATGCACATTACTTTTCCGTTGCAATTTCTATAATCGCCGATATAAGCAGGGGGATAAGCCCCAGCCCCTCCAGAATCAGTCCCAGTGTGCTGCTGCCGTAAAGTAAAAAGGATGCTCCCGCTATTACGAGGCCCAAATACAGCGCATGTCTTGCTTTCATAAAATCTTCTCCTTCTGAATGATTCATCCATGGTATATGGGGATACAGTTCTATTTTTTGTGGTTCTATTTTTAGCCGAATCCTAAAATCCGGCGAGTCCTCGCGGTCTCATAGTCTATACAGTCGGGCTGGGGCAGGGAAAGCCGGGTCAGTGCTGGAAGCTGTTTTCGTAAATATCAATAAAGCGGGTGACAAATTCCGCCTGCTCCTGGGCCTCGGCCGTGCCGCTGGTGGGCGCCCAGCCGTTCATGGCGTAGGGAGAATAGGTATAGGGGGTGAGGGGCAGCATATGCAGCTCCTTTTGAATGAGCCAAATGCCCTGGCCGTAGTGCGCGCGCAGGGCCCGGAGGGCCTTGGCGGGGTTTTTGAACACGGCCCAGCCGTTTTCATCCGCGGCGATGACAAAGGCATCGCCCTTTTCCAGGAACTGCGCCGTGTCCACCTGGCCCCGGCAGTTGCTGCCGCCGACCACATACGCCTGGGTGGCGGGGTACTTCACGGGACGCCAGGTGGCGAAAATCGCTGCCAGCAGCACCACGATGGCGGCCACAATGGCCCATTTCCAATGTTTTTTCAGTGTTTTCATGGTAAAGCTCCCTTCTGCATTGTGTGTTTGGTTAAGCGGCGGGGTGAGAGCCCTGCCGGGGCAAAGGCTTGGGAATGGGCAGGGCGAAGTCCCGCCTCTACGCACAGTGGGTCAGGAAGTGGTTTCGTTATTCTTGCGCTTCTTTTTAAAATAGGCTCGGAGCAGCTTGCCATACTCAATGGCGGCCAGGAGGAGGAAAATGCCGATAAAAAAGTATTCCATAAAAAACCAGGCATAAAAATGATCCAGAATACGAGCGCATTGCAAGGCCGTATAAATACCCGCGGCACAGAGGAGCAGCTTGTCGGCTAATCTCATAGGGACCTCCTTTAACAATAGGCGTGTACTTATTCAGGGTGGCGGGACGGTACGCCCCGTCACCCTATTATTTATTTCAAAACCATGATCGTTTGAAATCTTCGTTAATAACTGGCAGTTCTACTGTATACTGCCGCTTTATCGGTAGTCTCATTTATTTCTTTTTCAGCAGGTACAGCCCAAAGGAAAAGGCCATTGATAAAATCATCACCAACACCAATGTTGCCGCAACCACAAGAGGGGCGTTGGCTGAATACTTATAGAAAAAAACCTCCGGGTCCAGCAGCAGCCTTAGCCCGTATACAGGCGGGAAAATTATCAGAATATATCCCGCAATTATGCGAAGATTCTTCATAAAATCGTCTCCTCTTTCTTATTGCACATTATATATTCCATACTTATCTTGATGATTTCCCTTGAATCCATTTTTAAGATGTTACAAGGAAATATTCACCATGCTGTGGGATTTCTACTCTATAGTTTTCTCTTGCAAGCACCATGCCTGTCATATTACTGACTTTCTCTCTTACGCCAAATTCAACTGCCATAAAAGCTCGATATTCAATGTGAGCTGTTACGCCCTTCGGAACATCAAATAAATATCCCAACTCAGATGTAACACTCTTTGATATTTCAAACCCAAGCCCCTCATAAGCTCCGCTAACTTTCGCACTAATTGTTTCCGTTCTATTGGTTGAAATTCTTCCTCCGGCAATCGTGCATCCTTTCTGTATAAAAATTTTGTTTCTCTTATTGCTGGGGGTTGCTTAGGGACAGGTTTTGGTGATGGGGGGAAGCTTTGTGGTCTCGCCGTTGACCATGCAGGAAACCTTCAGCGTGTAGGTCTGTCCTCTCCGCACAGTATGGGTCTTGGACATGTCCAATGTGTTTTTGCCTCTTCCTGTCCAAATCACCTCCGGAGCGTTTCCATACCACAGTTCCATAGTGGCGCTGATGGTCCCGCACACATATGTGCGGCTGAACTTACAGATTGCTGTGGTCCCGTCAAATTCCAAAGTTGCTTTGGTTAACGCATGCGGAGTAACTTCGGCGTGGGCCACAGTCAGGCTGAACAGAATGGCGCAAAGTATGGCTGTGCATGCAAGCAGTCTTTTCTTCATGTATATCACCTCCTCTCTTCTCCGTCTATATATAAAACGGAGAAGAGAGGTCGATTTTGGACACTAATTCTTGAAAATTTTTATTTTGTTAAATTTGACGGAATTATACCCCTGGCTATGTGCAAAATGTCCCGCCCAGGAATATTCCCTTCAATTATGAATACCGCAAATTTCTCTTCATCAATCAATAACAAACTCCAAAGTGTACTGTTTTCATTTGGCGGATACAGAACACCTTGAACCCCATTTATGTCATGGTAGGTTGGCTCTCCCGTTTCCTGTGGGGTTATAGTCATGGCACCGTTCTTCATAAAGGTGATGTCGATAACAAGGATTTGATCCGTTTCTTTATTTTCATAATAGTAATAGTCAAAGCCAAATTCGTCGGAATGGTCTCTATCCGCAAGGGTAAAACCATCCGGGAGCCAAGTAGGTTCGTACCCGCAATACGTTTTTTCAATATTGCCCCCGTCTATGCGGTACACAAACATATTTTCAAATATTTCCTTGGACCAATGGAACAGCTTTTCCCGGGCTTGGACATCCACGCTCAGCCAGGTCGCAGCGCTGAGAAGCACCACCAGGAACACCACTGCCACGCGCTGCCACATGCGTTGGGCTGCCGCTCTGCGGCGGCGTTTTTGGAGGAGGACGTCTATTTTCTTCAGGAACAGCTCCGAAAACACATGTTGGCAGGACGACGGGGCAGGGAAGGACGAGAGCAGAGACTCCGCCGTCTGCGTCGCCGCGGCCTGCAGCGCCGCGTCATCAAAAAACGGCTGCTTTCCCATGGGGCTCATCCTCCTGTCCTAAAATTTTGCGCAGAGCCGCCTTGGCCCGGGTGAGCAGCTTCTGCACCGCGCCGGGCTTTCTGCCCAGCATGGGGGCGATCTCCCGGACGGTATAGCCGTGATAATACCGCAGGAGCAGCACCTCCCGATAGGCCGCCGGCAGCCGGGACATGGCATCCGACAGGCCGCCATCCCCCGGGAGGGGCAGCTCCACGCCCCGGGTGCTCTCTTCAAACGCCTCCGGACTGAGCCGGGAACGGCTGCGGAGTATGTCGATGGCTTTACGCTCTGTTATGATAACGACATAGGAGCGGGTTTTTGGACACCTGACTTCAGAAATTTTTTTTAAATTTTCTATTATGGACACAAATGCCTGGTGGACCGCGTCCTCCGCGTCCGCCTCCCCGGGCAAAATGCGCCGGGCTATGTAGAACATGAGTCCCCGATAGAGGGTATAGATCTGTTCAAACTTGTCCTTCTCCGTGGGGGATGGGAGCATCTGCAGATAAAGCATCACAAAATATCACCGCCTGTGTGAATCAGTATAACACAGGCGGCGAAAAGAGGAAATAGTTTTCCACTATTTGCAGTATATTTGTATGTTTCTTGCGCGCAAGGCCGCATTTTTTGTCATTTTCGGATAGTGTATGCCGCAAAAGCTGCCCTGAAGGCGGGCGGCGCAGGGGCTGCAGCACATTCCGGGCAGGCACCCCCGCTGCTGCGGAGCGGCGATAATGCCGCTGTACGGCAGGTCGCACTCTGCCGGTAGGGACGGCAAATACTAACCACTGGTGAATGGAAAGGTGAAATGTCCCGGTGTACAATGCTTATAATGCAGAGCCTTCTCATCATTTGAGGACGGTAAGACGCGGCTAAGAGATATGGCGCGCCTTCCTCCACGATGGGGCGGCAGGAATCTGAAGGCAAGGAGAGATTGTTATGAAATACGGTAAAATTTTGACAGCGTTCATGCTGGCTCTGGCCATGTGCCTGGGGCTAACCGCCTGCGGCGGCGATAATGGCGGCGACAGCAACGACAACAATGATTCCATCCAAACGCCCCCGCCCGTCATTGAGGGCGCCGCCTATGACAGCGCCGCTGATGCCTCCGCCTATGGCGAGTATTACGGCCTTTGGGAGGGTTCGAGCGGTGCCAAGTGTGATACCCTGGCGGTCAGCGCTACGGATGGCGGCATGTACTTCACCTTTTACAAGGACGGCGAGATCATGGCCAGCGGCTGCGCCCAGGTCATTGAGGAATACGACCAGCTGTACTTTTTTAATGAACACGATGGCTGCGCCTATTTGGCCCGGGGCGGCGCCGCCGAGCTGGCCATCGAATCCTTGGGTACCTACACCATAAGCGGCTCCGGCAGCAACGGCGCAGACGAAGCCTTCGCCGACATCGCCGATGTGTGGTACCTGGATGGTGAGAAGGACGGCCTCAGCTGCATCGTCATCCTGTCCGATGGCCAGTGGGGCCTGGGGGAGCGCACTCAGGCCGGGAAGGACTTTGTCACCGTGGACCGCGGCCAGCTGGAGCAGGATCCGGACGACGCGGACCAGTATTACGCCCGCTCCAGCGCCTTTGATGACGTCACCTATGATATGCACACCACCGCCGAAAAGGATCTCTTCTGGTGGGGCGGGGAAAATGACACCTACCTGCGCCAGGCGGACAGCCAGTAAGCGGGCATTGCCCCCATGTGTCCATGCCGATTAGATATAAAAGCTCCGCTCCTTCGCCTGGCGGCGAAGGAGCGGAGCTTTTATCTTATCTTGCGGCAAAGCCACATGGCCTACACAGAATTTCTGTTACAGGATCACCAGCTTGTGGCTGCATTTCTTCTGCAGAACCTCTGCCACATCCCGGCTTAGCGCATCCAAGGGGGCACCGTTCAGGGAGCGAATCTCCAGCCTGCAGGCCTGTTTTCCCGTGCAGAGGCCGGTTATCAGGTCTATAAAAGCCTCCGCTACGCGCACCATGGGTACGCATGTCGGCGTCTGCGCAGGCAGGATAGGCTGCAAATAGGCCAGGTCCGAGAGCTGGCGCTGTGTCAGATGGTCGCTCCAGGTGATCTGATTGCTTTGGCAAAGCGCCTTCAGCACCTGGGACATCCAGCCGCCGGGGAGGGACGGAATGGTGCAGACCTCCAAATGCAGCACATTTTCCTCCATATCCCTGGTTTTCTGCAAGCGGAACTGCTTGCTCAGCTCCTGCAGCTCCGGAGAGGGCTCGGCCCCCACATCCCGCAGCAGCCGGCTATAGAACATCTGATAGTACTGCACGGCATCCCGCCAGGCGCTCCGCCGGATCAGTATCTCCAAACGGATTTTTGCAATATCCTCGTTATAGGGGTCGATCTCCTCGCAGGCGGACATGAACTGCAGGCAATCATCATCCAGCGCGTTTTCATAGGTCAGCCGGATCAAGCGGTGATAGACCACCAGCTTTCGGTTTTCCAGATAGTACCGGCGCTGGATGATATACTCCAAAAAGTTCTCGCAATTGTGCAGGCTGCAGTTTTCAAAAAAGTCACCCCGGAACAGGGATAGCAGATGCTTCAGCTCTGCGATGGAGTTGATATCCTCGAGAGCGGCCTGCTCGATCTCAGATATATCGCACAGGAAGCTAAAGTTGGGATTGATTTTGATAACATCCTTGGACACCAGCAGAAGCGACTCACCGTCCGCCTGCACGAGGGCCTTTTTGATCTGCCAAAGGTTGAAGCGCAGGTTGTATTTGGCGGCATCATCGCTGCTTTCGCTCCAAAGATAGCTGATGATGTCGCTGCGGCGCATTTGCCGGGTCGCCCTCATCAGGACCAGGGCGATGATAGCGGCAGCCTTGCTGCTGATCTGATCGCTGACATCCGCACCGTCCAGCAAAAATCGGGGCCCGCCCATAAACGTAATATACAACATACTCATACATTCCGGTCAAATACGACCCGCCCGTCTTTGATGGTCATATCCACTTGAACGTCCTTCAGCTGCCGCAGATCCATCTGCGTTATATCCCGGTCCAGGATCACAATATCGGCGTCCTTCCCCTCCCGGAGGCTCCCCTTTTTCTTTTCCAAAAAGAGGGCATAGGCCCCAAGGCTTGTATACATCTCCAGTGCCTCCTGCAGCGTTACGCTATTGGCGGCAACGGGATGGTTGACGGCGTAGTGGATGCCCTGGAAGGGATTGGGGTTGGTGATGGGTGGATCCGAACCGCCGCAGATGGTAATGCCGCTGTCGATAATCCGGCGAAATTGGTTGGTAGTGCCGTAACGATCGCCCAGACGCTGCTGATACATACCGCCAGGATAGCCCCACAGCCCTTCATAGGCGGGCTGCATGCACAAAATGACGCCCAGACGGGCAGCCCGCTGCATCTGGGAGGGTGTTATAAGCTCCGCATGCTCAATGCGGTGGCGCATGGAGCGCACGTCATAGTGTTTCGCGGCGGCCTCCAGCGCCTGGAGCACGGTCTCGATGGCGGCGTCGCCAATGGCGTCAAAGCCAATCTGCAGATTGTTTTGGCAGCACTCCATGGTAAAATGTGTCAGCGCATCCTGGGTCATATAGAGCCACCCCTTCCGATGGGGTTCATCGGCATAGTCAAAGGAAAGGGCCGCTGTCCGGCCGCCCATGGTGCCGTCGATATACAGGGCGCCGCCGATATGCTTGAGGCCGTGCTGCAGGGCACGCTTATACTCGGTGGTCTGATAGAAAATCTCTATGCTCAGAGGATAGCGGTCCTTATAGCGCACCAAGAACTCACTGGTGCGCAGAGGGCTCTGCTCTGCCTTGGCGCCCCGGCACTCCATGGCGGCCACGGTGGTAAGGCCATGGGAAAAGGCCATGCCCACAGTGCGGGCGGCAGCGGAATCAAAGTCATCATAGGAATAGGCGTCCAGCACGTTGCCCTCCAGCCGGTTTTCCGCCTGATTGGTGAAGACACCTGTGGGAATACCGTTGTCATCCATATGGATGCCCGGCAGGGTAAAGGGAATCTTATTATACAGGATGGCCACGGTATTGAGGATAATGGTGTGATAGTCTAAGGAGAAGATCAGAACCGGCTTATCGGCGCAGTAATGATCCAGGACCTTGCGATCCGGAAGGGCCTTTTCCTCCAGGCGGCTGCTGTCCAGCCGATAGGCAGTGACAACGCTGCGGCTGGCCGCCTCACGCCGGATAATCTGACCGATCTCATCATAATTGCGCACATGGGACAGATCTACATACCCGCACTCCAAGCCGATACGCACCACCTGAAAGTGGTTATCAATAAACCCCGGCAATACCGTCCGGCCCCCGGCATCAATGATCTGCACGGTGCCGGAGATATACTCCGGGTCGCACTTTCCCACGCCCAGGCGGGCAATCTTGCCGCCCTGGGTCAAAAGCCAATCGGCGCGCACATCTCCATCCATACAGAGGATCTTCCCGTTTTTGATGAGCAGGTCTCGTTGATCCATGGCATTTGCTCCCATCCTACAGTGTTCTTTACAGAAAGAAGTATAGCAGACTCCGCCCGAAAAGGGAAGCCTCTATTCCGCTGTTTCTATGAAGGCAGCCATGGCTGCCAGGAAATCTGCGTCCGTCAGCTCTGCCGCCAGGTCATAGCACAGGGAGAGGCCATTGTCGCTGTTGGTGGTGACCACAAGGCCGTCCCCCGTCTGCTGATCCCACAGGGCCAGAGACTTGAAGCCATCGTTATCGCCCCAGTGCCACCGGACGGAGGGTTCCTTTCGTATGAGGCCCACACCCAGGCCCCAGGCAATATCATCATCGGCGATGCTCTGCACGGAGCCCATCTGGTGATAAGTGTCCTCCCGCAGCCCACCCCGGCTGCAGAGCAGGCCGGAAATAAACCGGGCGTAATCCGCAGCGTTGGAATACAGGGACCAGGCAGCATTGGGCTCTGGGGCGTTGCCGGTTAGATCCACACAATCCCGCACGCGGCAGGGATTGCCCTCCGCATCAAAGCCCGGAGAAATGGCGCTGCCCACCCCCGGCGTCCAAAGCACGGCGGAGCGGTGCATTTGAAAGGGCGTGAAAGCATGGCCCGCAAACAGCTCCGGGAGAGATTTTCCCGTAATTTTTTCCGCCAAGTGCTGCAGCAGATAATAGCCCTGGCCGGAATAGCTATAGGCCGTACCCGGGGCAAAGAGCATGGGCATAGGGCGGCTGTGCCAATCCGGCAAGCCGGAGCTGTGGCTGAGGATGTGGCGGGGGGTGATCTTTGCAAAATCCGGGTCCTGGGACCAGGGCTCGCCCCCCAGCCGGGCGGGCACCGACTCATCCAGGGCCAGCAGCCCCTCATCAGCTAATTGCAGGGCCAGCACGGCAAACAGGGGCTTTGTCAGGGACGCACACTCAAAGAGGGTACCCTCCGTCACCGGAGCGGCGCCGGCAGCGCCGCTGACAGCGGAATGGGTCACCTGTCCTCCCTGCAGCAGGGCCACGCTGCACCCCGGCACACCCCGGCAGGTCATCCGGCGGGCCAAAAGCTTCGGATCCCCGCAGAAATGCTTCGCTTTTTCCGTTACAATATGCATAGAGTCCCCCTTACATTTTTTTCACGGGATAGCCTGCGAAGGAAACAGCAGCCTCGGCCAGGATCTGCGTGGGATCCGCCACGGGATAGGGCAGCTCGCATTGGGCAAACACAATGGGAAGCTCCGTGCAGCCCAGGACAAAGCACTCCGCCCCCTGGGCTATCATGGCGTCCAGGGTACAGCGCAGGGCTGCCACGTCAATGGCGCCTAAGTTTCCGGCCTTGACGCCATCGTAGATGGCGGACATGACCCGGCGCTGACCGGGAGCATCGGGCTTGATGACCCGTATGCCACGACCGGAGAGGAGGTTTTCATAAATGCCGGTTTGAATGGTTCCGTCGGTGGCCAAAAGGCCCACGGCGTTCACGCCCGTCCGCTCCAGATGGTCCGCCGTCAGGCGCAGCATGTGCAGCACCGGCAAGGGGGTCCGGAGGCAGAGGTCATCGTAGAACCAGTGGGCAGTGTTGCAGGGCATGATCAGGACGTCGGCCCCGGCAGCCGCCAGGGTGTTAGCCGAGCGCACCAGCTGGGGTACCGGATCCTCGCCGCCCATGAGGATGGCCGCGGTGCGGTCGGGAATATCCGTGTTGCAGTCCACGATCACATGGGGAAAGTCCTGGTCCCGGGCGGCGTCGGTAGCGCGGATGATTTTTTCAAACAGGTCCGCAGTGGCCAGAGGGCCCATGCCGCCGATAATGCCGATAATCTTTTTCACAGTCGGTCCCCTTCTTACTTTTCGGATTTTTTCTCGGGCATATAGAGGTCTGCCAGGCTCTTATAATGGTTGCCCGCCCGGCCTGTTACGGCTTTGGCGTGGAGCATGGAGCTGATGATAGCCTCGTCCACGCTCTCGATAGCCGCCCGGAACACCTCGTCAATATCCTCCTCGTACACCAGGCGGATGGATTCCAGCCGATCGCTGCTGTAGTGGGCCAGCTTGTTTCCGGTGGTGAAGGCCAGTGCAATTTCGCCGCTGCCGTTGCCGGAAATGCCGCCGGTGCGGGCAATGCCGGATTGGGCGCGCTTTGCCACCCGCTCCAGCTGCCGGGCTGAAAGGGGAACATCCGTGGCGATGATGACGATGATGCTGCCCTTATCCTTCAGCTCCGACTGCTCCTGCCAGAACAGCCGCTCACCTACAGAGTCCCCCGCGACCTTGAGGTCCCGGAGGGTGCCGAAGTTGGTCATCACCAGGGCACCGACGGTGTAGGTCTCGCCATAGAGATGGCAAAGCCGGGAGGCGGAACCGATGCCGCCCTTGAGGGAATAGCACACCATGCCGGCGCCGGCGCCCACATCACCCTCGGCAAAGGTCTCCGATGCTGCCGCCAGAGCCGCACGGGCGTGCTCCTTGGTGACATGCAGGCCGCGGATATCGCTGAGGCGGGCGTCGTTGCACTCCATGACCAGGGAATTGACCGTGCCTGCATCCAGGCCGATGTCGTCGTTTCGCTCCAGCATATACTCCACCAGCGCCGTGGACACGGTGCCCACGGACAGAGTATTGGTCAGCAGGATGGGGGTTTCCAGCGTACCCAGCTCCTGCACCTGGACCAGGCCGATGCTCTTGCCGAAGCCGTTGATCACATGGGCTCCGGCCAGGCACTTTTCGTGAAACACATCACCCGTGTGGGGGATGATGGCGGTGACGCCGGTATGTACCTCGCCGTCGTGGAGGGTCACCTGGCCCACACGCACACCCGGCACATCCGTAATCAGGTTGCGGGGACCATGATCCATGTAACCAAACTTCAGACCGTATCTGCTCTCTACACCCATAATTAAATTCCTCCCTATTCGTCCGGAGCAGCTGCACTCCGGTCGGTATTTGTGTGAAAAAAGGCCGCCCGCTCAGCTCGTCTAATCAGACGTGCTGAAACGAGCAGCCTATATGTTATGTTTCGCGCTTTAACGCTGATAGACTACCTTGCCGCCCACAATGGTCATTACGGGCAGGATGTCCTTGATCTCCATGGGATCCACGGTGAAGATATCCCGATCCAGCAGGACCATATCTGCATAATAGCCGGGCTTCAGGCGGCCCTTGACATCCTCCTGGAACTCCGCATAAGCGCTCTCCATGGTGTAGGCATCAATAGCCGTTTCCACATCCACGCACTCGCCGGGATAGAAGCCGCCGGCGGGACGGCCCTGTCTATCCTTGCGGGTAACAGCTATGTAGATATTGGGGAAGGGGTTGCAATCCTCCACAGGGCAATCGGTGCCGTAGGACAGATGCACGCCCATACGCAGTAGGGTGCCGAAGGCGTAGGAGGTGGAGGCCAGCTCCTTGCCGCACAGCTTTTCCACGATATTCATATCGTAATCCAGGAAAATGGGCTGGGCAAACACCAGAATATCGTCCTTGGCGATGCGCTCCAGCAGGGCACGGTCGGTAATCTGGCAGTGAACAACGGCGTGGCGGAGCTTGTTCTTGCCATCCACGAAGGCCCGCTCATAGCACTCCACAGTGCGGCGCACGGCCTCGTCACCGATGCAGTGGGTAATCACCTGCAGATTATGCTCCTTTGCCAGCTGGCAGTAGCGGTCCATATCCTCCACGGTGATCCACTCCAGGCCGTGGTTTTCCGGATCGCCCACGTAGCCGTGGGACATAAGACCCGTGCGGGCGCCCAGGCTGCCGTCCTTAAACAGCTTCAGGGGGCCCAGGGTAAGCCAGGAGCCCTTCTTATACTCGCCCACGGCGTACTCGCCCCGGGTCAGGTATTCCTCGAAATCCTCCAGGTTGTTGAAGCAGACCTGGTGGCGATAGCGAACCTTGCCCTCTCCATTGTCGTACATCTCGTGCAGCAGGCGGAAGGCAGCGGGGGTATCCAGGAAGGTGGTGCCCACATCGTTGCTCTGGACGCTGGTGAGACCGTGGGAAACCGCATAGTCCATGGCATCCTTCATGAACTCATGGCGCTCCTCCAGAGTAAACTCCGGGATAAGACGCTTGGCGATGTTGCAGCCGTTGCCGGTGAAGATGCCGTTGGGCACGCCGTTTTCATCGGTGAGGCAGTCCTCGCCCTTGCACTTGTCTATCTCGCCGGTGCTTTGCAGGATCTCCAGGAGCTTGCTGTTGACGGAGACGATGTGTCCGCAGACGCGCTCCAGCACGATGGGATAGTCGGTGCTGATCTTGTCCAGGTCATGCCGGTCGGGCAGGCGGCTGCCGTCGGTGAAATAGTCCTGGTTCCAGCCGATGGCATGGAGACCGTTTTTCACCCGCTGGGGGTGCTCCTGGGCGAACTTGCGGCACACCTCGATCAGCTCCGCAATGGACTTTACATCGGCGATATGGGCCTGGTTCAGCGTCTCGCTGAACTGGGCAAAGTGCATATGAGAATCATTGAGACCGGGGATCAGGGTGCGGCCGCCGCAATCCACCCGGGTGGCGTCAGCCGGGGCATCGGCCAGCAGGGCATCGCTGCTGCCTATGCGGCGGATGATGCCGTCCTCAACCAAAACTGCCTGCTCATAATGCCCCTTTTCCACATAGACCTTGGCATTATAATACAGCTCAGCCATCATTAGCCTCCTTATTCTCCCCCGCTTCCTTCTTCAGCTTGCGGTCAAAGATCCAATAAACAATGGCACCGAGGGCGGGCACGGTGAAGCCGATGGAGCCCAGGATGGGATTCTCAATGGCGGAGTTGACGAACAGGGCCACGAACACGATGGCGGTGAAGATGATGGACACGGGATAGAGCCACACCTTGTAGGGACGCTCGATATTGGGGAACTTCTTGCGCAGGATGGGCACAGCCATAACGATCAAGACATTGAAGAGCATGTTGCTCAGCACCACCATGTCGGTCAGCTCGCTCAGGTTACGCAGCAGCACCAGGGCGCTGGAGATGACAGCCTGGACAATGACGGGCACATAGGGGATCTTCTGCTTATTCAGCTTGGTGAAGCTCTTGAAGAAGTGGCCCTCCTTGGCCATGGCATAATACATTCTGGGCTGGGCCAGGATGAGGCCGTTCATGCTGCCGAACATGGCCAGAACCATGCCCACGGTAACCACCACGGCACCTGCGCTGCCCAGCAGCTTCTTGGCAGCCGCCGTACCCAGATACAGGTCGCCGGCGTCGATCATGGAGGCGATCTCCTCGTGGGGCAGAACCTTCATGATGGCAAAGTTGAAGAGGGCATAGAGAATCGTAACGCCGCCGATGCCGATGATAAGGGCCAGGGGCAGATTCTTGCGGGGGTTCTTCATTTCCTCGGCCACGGTGTTCAGGTTGGTCCAGCCCTCATAGGCCCAGAGGGAGGCCACCACAGCCAGAGCGATCATGCTGAAAACGCTGGTGTTGTTCTCGGCAGCATAGACGCTGGCAGAGCCAAAGGACAGGTCGGGGGTAACATGGCCGACAAACAGGGCTGCCAGCAGAATGATGGCAACGGGCACCATCTTGGCAATCATGGAGACATTCTGCACCACGGAGGCCAGCTTAACGCCCACCATGTTATAGGCGGTGATACCGAAGATGAGTACAACGGCGGCAATCTTGCAGCCGAAGTCGCTGAGGTGGAAAATGGGCTGGAACACGCCCATCAGAGCCAGGGCCAGAGCAGCCACGGAGCCGGGGCCGCCGATGAGCCAATCCACAAAGCCGTTCATGAAGCCCACGATGGGATGATAGGCCTCATTCAGGTAGACCACACGGCCACCGGACTGGGGCATGGCCGCGCCCATTTCCGCATAGGCCAGACCGCCAAACAGGGAAATGACACCGCCGATGATCCAGCACAGCAGAGCCAGACCGCTGTTCATACCCACGCGCTGCAGCACATAGGCGCCCAGGTAGAAGATACCGGAGCCGATCATGATACCAGCAATAATGCTAACACCACCAAAGGCACCTATTTCTCGCTTGAGTTCTGTTTTTTCTGTTGTCAAATCGTTGATAGTTTCTTTTTTCATGGGATGCGCCTCCTTTTCCAGCTATAAAAATAGCCTGAATGTAAATTTATTGTAAAGTATTCCCGTTCCAAAAGGTGTTTATAAAAAAACTTTTCTTCTTTTTTGATCTAAACGGTTTATTAAACTCAAATAAAGCATATCGGATTCTTTATATGCCTCCAAGCAAAAAGCTTGCCCGGGGGCGGAAGGGTCTATCTCACCCGCTTGGAACATATCGGTGTATTTCCTGGTGTTGGCGGCGGCGTACCCCGTCTCTGAGGGCGGTGAGATAGCATCCGCCCCCCGTGGTGCAGGAGGATACCAGCCACGCGCAATCCTGTATGATAACAGATCTGTACGCCCACAGCAGCAACGAGGAGCGCCGCTGATTGAGCAGAGACGGTGGAGACGGATTTCACCCAGAAATGGGCTGATGTGACGCAGAAAAAGCCACTGAACAACTCCGGAGAACAATCATGCCGTCTATAGTGGGAATATTTCGGCATTGCCAAATGAATTATTGCGGCGCTGCAGAAAAACGCAGCAACACACTGTCCGGCAATGATGTCGGCTTCGGCAGACTCCTTGAATAACTTTCAGGTCAATCGCCAGACCTTTCTGGCAAGGGAAACAAGCAGATATCATCCAGCGGAACAAAGAAGTCTGCAGTGCAATGGATAAAAGTGTTTTAAATTATAAGGAATGCAGGAATAGATGCCATCTATCCGGGGCTTTTGGCAGCAATGGGTTTTCACAGATTTACCTTTATATTTTAATATAACAAAATTTCATCGTTCTTTCAATGCTCGACGTCAGACAACCCTGTGTATGCTCTGCACCGCAGAAGTTAATATGGCTTTTCCCAAAGCGCATTCTGTTGGAAACGACTTATTACATCAGAACGGACATGATAGTCAAAAGAATCGCCAGAAATGCAAAGCTGATCCCGGAAAACAGGAGAAGAAAACTCTTTCCGCCATTGGGAACACGGCGCGTATATTCCCGAAACGTAATGAGGCTTGCAAGAGAAGCCACCAGTGTCCCTGCACTGCCCACATTGACGCCAACCAGAAGAGCGCGGGCATCCTGCGTGAAGCGACTAAGCAGAATGGCGGCAGGGACATTGCTGATGATTTGACAGGTGAGCGCGGAGATCAGCATCGTTCCGTGGGACAAAAGGCGGGCGAACAGCACCCGGACCGATTCCATCCGGGCAAGATTGCCGGAAAAGGTGAAGAAAGCGGCGAAGGTAGCCAGCAGTCCCCAGTCTACGGTCTTCAATGCGTGGCGATCCAGAAACCAGAGTACCAGAACAATGATAGTCAGGCCATGAACATATCTGTGGCCGCCGGCCAACGCAGATTGCACAATGAAGTTCTATTAATCCGGCAAACACCAAGCGGCAACGCAAATTGGCACATATTTTGCGCTGCTGGAAACAATAAAAAGATCATTTCAAAAACGGTAGCTTTCCGCGCAAAGTTGTGGTATTTGTGTTTGCTGCCAAGAAAGGAGATTTAATGACCAAGAAACGCGCCGTAAAAGAGCGCTTGATCCTCCGCAACCCCACCGAGGACTGCATCGCACCGAAGGTGCAGAAATTCGAGATGCAGATTCTTCCACCGGAGCATATTAAGGATTACCTCGACGCCGCGGATAAGAGGGGACTGCTGCCCATGTTTTATCTGGAACTGGTCAGCGGACTGCGCAAGGGTGAGCTGACTGCCCTCCTGTGGAGTGACCTCGACATCACGGACAAAACCATCTCCGTCAGCAAGCAGTACGTCAAGAACCCCAATGGGGAGTTGACACTCTCACGCCTCAAAACGGAGACATCGGTCAGAAAGGTCAGTATTCCACAGGAGGCTGTTGACCTGCTGGTTGCCGAACACAAGAAGCATCCCGACAACCCATATATGTTCCCATCGCCCGTCACAGGGGAGATGTATTACCCCGATTCCATTGTGAACCTGCATAAGAAAATTCTGAAAGACGCTGGACTGCCGCATATACGCTTTCACGATCTCAGACACACATTTGCCACGCTGGCTTTACAAAACGGCGTGGACGTGAAAACTGTCAGCAGTATGCTGGGGCACTACGATGCGGGGTTCACTCTCCGCACCTACACCCACGCCACCCGTCAAAAGCAGGACGAAGCCGCACAGACCATGGGCAGCTTCATGGCACAGGTGATGTGAGCTGATCAAACTGCACCACAATAACAAACTAGAGCTCCTGCCCATGGGGCAGGAGCTCTAATTTACTCATTTCAGCGCATCCAGAGTGTCATGGCTACCAACAGGACGCCTAGAAAACCGAAGCTGATGGCGGAGAACAGCACCATGAACCGCCCCGTCTGCCCCTTGACGTGCTTTGTGTATTCCCGGAAAGTGATCAGGCTGGCCAGTGACGCCACCAGCGTCCCCGCGCCGCCGATATTCACGCCCACCAGCAGTCCTCGATAGTCGTCGGTGAACCGGCTCAGCAGGATGGCTGCCGGTACGTTGCTGATGACCTGACTGGTCAGTGCCGCCACCGGCATGGCCCCGTGGGTGAGCAGCTTCCGGAACAGCTCACGCACCGGCTCAATCCGCGCCATGTTGCCCGAAAAGGTGAAAAACGCCGCAAACATCACCAGCAGTCCCCAGTCCACGCCCAGCAGCGCACGGCGATCCAGCACCAGCAGAGCCATCACGATAACGAGCAGTCCCAGCCAGTAGGGGATTCCCCGCAGCACCATAGCCACCGCCACGCAGAACAGTACGCCGTATACCGCAGTACGACGCTTGTCCGGCAGTGTCTCCTGCTGGGGGACAGTCAGCCCTTCACGGGGCAGAAACAGACAGCACAGCAGGATCAGCGCCGTGGACAGCAGGAACGGCGGCAGCATAATGGACAGGAATTCCCCGTTAGGGATGTTGTAGTGGTTGAACAGATACAGGTTCTGGGGATTGCCGAAGGGCGTCAGCATACCGCCCAGGTTGGCGGCGCAGTTCTGCAGAATGAACGTCAGCGCCGTCCATTTCGTCTGGCCGGTGCGCTCCAGCACAAACCAGCTGAGGGGCAGGAACGTCAGCAGTGCCGTGTCGTTGGTCAGCAGCATGGAGCCCACCAGCGTGATACCTACCAGCGCCATCACCGCACCGCGGGTGGTGTGGAACACCTGCACCAGCCTCTGCGCCAGCAGAGGAAACAGTCCCACGCGGCGCAGCGCACCCACCACCGCCAGCACGCACAGCAGGCAGGATAGCGTTTTCACATCGTAGTAGCCAAGATAGGCCGCGTCAGGCGGCACGAACACCGCCGTCACCGCCGCGGCCAGCACCGCAATCACCGGCATGGCGTTGGCCTTACACCATCGTAACAGCTTCATAAATACCTCGCACAGCCTCGTAAGAGGCAGAAAGAATCAACGGCAGGTACTGTAGCATATCCTGCCGCAAAATACAAGAACGCAGCGAAACAAAGAAAATGCCTTTCAGAATAACGGCTTTTCCGTCCGCTCATCTTTTGCCCTTTCCGAGCATTTCCCCGTGTGGGTCACGGTGTGGGTCAGGCGGTTGACCCACATTTTGACCCACACATAAAAGTGCGTTTTTTCAACAAAAAAGCACCGAAAACCGAAGTTTTCGATGCTTTTTGGAGCTGCTGGGCGGATTCGAACCGCCGACCTCATCCTTACCAAGTGATAAAATACCCTCCAGCCGTTGCGGCATAAGGGTTTGCGGGCGTTTTTGCCCCAAAAAGGAAGAGATCGGAAACTCTTTGCTCCATGTGTTCCGTCCGCTCGTTTCCCCGTGTGGGTCAGGGTGTGGGTCAGCGCCGCAGGCAGCGCCGGTGTGGGTCAGCTTTTGGCGGGGCGAAAATCGTTCCATTTTGCGCTGCTGTAGACAATAAAAGGGTACCTTGCTAAAAGTATAGAGCCACCGGGTGGAGAAAAGCTCTCCCGCCCGACGGCTCTTTATTCTCGCAGTCGTTTCCCGTATGGGTCAAAATGTGGGTCAAGCGGAAACCTCTGCGTCAAAAAAACACGGACAGGTTTCGCCGTCATAGTTTGCTTTGCTGTTTCTCGCTCATAATGTCTTGCCAGCTCAGGTGTTTTCGCATCCAAGGCCACAAGTTCTCCGGCCCATGTTTTCAGTCCATAGATGTCAAATTTACTGTTTGAGATATACTCGCTGGTCCAATCCGTCTGCTACCGGGGTTCTTTTATCGTTGTGGCAGCATCCTGTGGTTCTATTGGTTTAATCGCTACAGGCACCTGCTGATTGGTAGCATCATAAACGAACTGTCGAAACTGCACGATCCTTACCTCTTAAATGGTATACCATAGTTTTTGCAAAATTTGAAGCAGAAAATTGAAATCAGTGTCGTCACTTTTTATTCCAATATCGCACCGCTGCAAACAAAAAATAAAACCCCCGGGGTCTCTTGTCATGCAAGAGGCCCCGGGGGTGCTGTTTTATTTTGCCGCTTAGGTTTTTTCTTTTTGGCTCACGCCTCCCGCTCCTTACGCTTCAGCACGAAGGCTGCGGCGAGAAGCGCCACGGG
>ERZ1673730.960-NODE-960-length-26661-cov-14.688980_pt1 | contig 26661 bp, 23 predicted proteins | sample MGYA00580200_ERZ1673730 | MGnify/ENA primary metagenome ERZ1673730 (study PRJEB41218, sample SAMN15661761) | gut metagenome | host: Homo sapiens | place: Canada: London | collected 2015-08-20/2019-03-30 | study: EMG produced TPA metagenomics assembly of...
GACTTCCCAACCGCTTGATTAAGAAGTCTTTTAGAGCATACAACACCGGCAGCCAATTTATAGAGCTTGTACTGCCGCCCTGCAAAGCTGTTTGGCTTCTTTTTTGCCAAATCTTCAAAGAGCAAATCAACCGGATTCTGATAATCCTCGTCCTCCTCGGACACCTGCATGGTGTTGAGCATTTCCAGCAGCGTAGCAAAATTCTGTTCCTCAGCCGGGGCTTCGTAGTGCAGATAGGCAATCAGCGAGGTCAGCAAAAGCCGTTCCGCCTTGTCCCAGAACGGATCGCCGCCCTGACCTTCACCTTTGGTGTTAGTCATAAGGGTCGTGACCAGCTTCAAAATATCCTTTTCCTCGTGGATATATGCGAACGGATTGTAGCGCATGGACTTGTGAAAATTTATGGTGTTCATCGTCCTGATTTTATATCCGTTCTTCAGCAAGGCAAGGCCGCATTCTTGAATGAGACCGCCTTTTGGGTCAGTCACCACGAATGAAACTGGATGGCTTTTAGACGTACATTGAAGCAAGTTCGGCTTGATAAAGTACCTTGTTTTACCGCTGCCAGAGCCACCGACCACCAGCACGTTTTTGTTTCGTGCATTTTTGGGGTCAGGTGGACGGTTGCTCATCATTAGGCGTTCCGTTTTGGTCAGTATGATGTTATCCTCAAATTTCGGAGCCATAAATGGTGCAATATCTGCCGGTGTGCCCCATCGGGCGGAGCCATACTCCATGCCGTGTCGGTACTTTTTGGCGTTTTTGCTTTTCAGATAGACGGCCAGCCTCAGTCCAGCACCACAGCATAAACCCACCAGCAAATCAAGCGGATGCAGACTGGGCAGAGGGTTTGCAAACGCCACCGGAATGGTGCCCATCAGCGACATGATTTTATCGCCCAGTTCCTTGCCCTCGGCAAGCCGCCATGCCTCGCCAAGATTGGTCGCAGCCAGCCCAATCACCAGATAGGGCAGGTACAAGGCCAGCAGCTTGGTGAACTTTTTCTTATTCATAAGCCACGTTCCTCCTCTTTGTGCCGTACTTTGTCGGGGAGGTTGGCAATGACCTGTGCCAGATCGTGCAGCTTGGCCAGCACAGAGGGACGCTCGGCCTTGTTCAATACTGCTGCCGAATACTCCTTGAACGCAGCGTTCAGAGCGTCTGCATCCTGTGCCTTGAAGAAAATCAGAAACCGAGGTGGTGTGCAGGACAGGTCTTTTTGGATGGCGTAGTCGATGTGATACCGCTTAGCGCAGCGGTCAAAATCCTTGATGCCAGTCTTTTCGATTTCCAGATTGGTCACACCCCGGTTCTGCCGTATGAGCCGCTTCATGGACTGCTTGCCCTGCGATGCACTCTTGTCGTACTGGCGCAGAAAGAACTGCGCCCCTCTCAGGAGTGTGCGGGCAGACAGCTTCGCAGTCGAGATGGCGAAGTTGACCGTCTTGTGCTCGATTTCTTCCTGCATTTCCATCACCTCCAGAGCAGAGAATCAGGCTCAACGGTCATGTCCGGCATCTTTCGGCGGTGCAGTTTTGCTATCTTCCGGGCTGACTGCCTCATCCGGTACACGAACAATCATCATCCGATGCCCCAGCTGGATAAAATCTTCCGGCTGATGAAAATGCTCCTCGTACTTCTGCGCCAGCTCCGGGGAGAGAGATGCAAAATCTTCCTCACCCAGACCGACCACCAGAAAGGTTCCGGCAACCACATCATAGGCTTCGCCGCTTCCGTCCCGCAGGGCGCGGTTCAGCGGCAGACCCATCAGCTTACCCTCATCGTTGTAGACGATGGCAACAGGATCACTGAACGGGTAGCTGGCACCGATGTTGCCGCCGACTGCCTGCTGCAAGGCTTTCAGGTCAGGGTCGATCTCGACCTGCTTCGGGTAATGCCCCGGTGCGATTTCCAGCACCGTCAGGGTGTTCTTCTCCTGCTCCATGCTTGTCCTCCTCAAATTTGATGGCGATTTCCTGTCCGGCGCGTGCCGCATTCATCAGGGCTGCGATAAAGAACCCGCAGAGCGCACCGGCTTCATAGATCAGAAAGTCTTTCACGAACTCCATTACGCAACCTCCGAAAGCTCAACACCAACATGGCGCGTCTCAGCATCATCGTAGAAAAACAGATGCTCCCGAATAAAATCTTCCACATCGACCTTTTCATATCGGCTCGGAAGCATAAGACAACGCTCATTTTCCTTGCGGCAAAGAAATGCCGTGCCGGTCAGGATTTTTCTTCCGTTTGCAGCGAGAATCTGCTCTGGCTGATAGCGAATCTGGAAATCCGTATGCGGAACGTCAAAGACTTCGTAAGTTCCCTCAAAGTAAGGAAACTTCTTTTGAGGTGATTCATCAAACGGCACACACTGAACGCCTTTTTCGGCACTGATAAGGGCAACTTCCGGCCCAACCTCGAAATAGTGATTCAGCTCCTTGATGCACTCCTCGATAATTTCATCGTGTGACAAGCCCGGATACATTGCAGCAAACCTCGCTTTCCGGGCTTTCCGCTGTTCTCTTTTTTCTCTGGTTGACATAAGGACACCTCACTCCATGCAGATGCAGGGAAGCTTCTGGCCGTCAGCCATCAGGGTAACGCTGTGGCGCATCAGGTACTTCTGAAAGAGGTAGACCTGATCGATCGTCAGCGAGATGAACTCGCCATCCATATTGGTGCGCACCAGAATGACCGGACCGGTCAGATAGTGCTTGCCCGCCAGTTTCAGCACCTGCGCCGGGTTGTAGCTGAGCAGCAGCGAGCTGTCGGGGATGTTCAGGTACGCATCATCCTCGTCAAAGCAGGGCAGAATGTCGGGAGCCTCGTCCAGCGTGATGACTGTCAGTTCCATATCCGGGGCGATGGCAGCAAAATAGATCTCGCCACTGCTCCGGCTCTCCGACAGTGCCGCACAGATGTGCATATCAATGGTGACTTCCTCGGAACGAATAATGGGATTAGAATCATTTTTCATAGGCATTTTCTCCTTTTTTCTAAAGAAAAAGACCCAACCGGGTCTTTCCAATTCATATCCTGTCAGCGTTCTTCACTGTGCTGACGCTTTTTCTGCCACTGCTCCAGCAGCTTGATGATGGTATCTTCCATCTGTTTGGGCGTATAGCTGCGGGGAAAGTATTTTCTCAGGGTGTCATTTTTGATGGTCACCGTATCAAGCTCGCTCTTTTTCTCCTCGCCCATAATGGCAACGATCGTCTCCGTTGTAAAAGTTCCATCCTGAGCCAGCTTCTTGATACGCTTTGCTTGTGAGACAGAAGGAAAGTTCTGGGTATCATCCATTGCCCGGATCACTTCCTGCTGTTGTTCAGGAGAAAGATAGGAAAGCTCCACAGCAGGATTGAAGGACACGGTTTTGTTATCCACCATGTCCAGCAGTTCTGGAATAAGGTTGGTCAGACGGATGAAACGTCGAACAGTCTCACGACTTTGATTATTCTCTGCGCCCAGCTTTTCATTGCTCCGCAACTTCGACACAACTTGTGTCGAAGTTAAATCTGACCTTGTACCTTGATTTTTCATGGCATCCAACTTCATTTTGTACGCAAACGCTCTCTCGCTGGGCAGAATATGCTCACGCTGCAAATTGCTATCTACCATGAGGATTATGGCAGCATCATCGTCCATCTGGCGCACAATGACCGGCAGGGTTTCCAGTCCGGCCAGCTCCGCAGCGTGTTGACGGCGGTGCCCGGAGATAATTTCATAGCCGCCCTTCGGTCTAGGGCGGGCAATCAACGGCGAAAGCACACCGTACTGCTTGACACTTTCCACGGTATCGCTCATAGAATCATCGTCCAGAACCTTGAAGGGATGGTTCTTGAATGGAAACAGCTCTCCAATCGGAATCTGCTGCACCTGCTCGCGCTGTTCTTCCTGCCGGGATTCTTCGGTGGAAAAAATATCATCGTAGCTGCTCAGACTGGCGTTTACGCTGCTTTTTGGCATCGGCCAGCACCTCCTTCGTCAGAGATTTATAGGCTTCTGCCACTTTGCCTTTCGGGTCATGGACAAAGATGCTCTTACCCGCCGCGCTGATTTCCGCTGCACGGACGGAGTGGGGAATCGTCTGACCGAACACTTTGATGTGCTTTCCGTATGCCTGCCGGATCAGCGTGTCGATTTGTCGGCCATAGTTGGTGCGGTTATCTGTCATCGTCAGCAGGATGCCTTCGATTTTCAGCTTTGGGTTGATCTGCCGATGCACCTTGTTGATGGTCTGCAAAAGCTGTTCCAGACCTTTCGCGGAAAGGTACTGTGCCTGTACAGGTATCAGAGCAGTGTCTGCCGCCGCCAGCGCGTTAATGGTCAGCATCCCAAGGGAGGGAGTGCAGTCCAACAGAATATAGTCATAGTCCTGCTTTGCACTGTCCAAGACTTGCTTCAGCATTTTTTCCCGGCTCATGGTATTGACAAGGGCAACTTCCAGCCCTGCCAGCTCAATGTTGGCCGGGATGAGGTCTACACCCTCTGCATGGTGCAGCACACCTTCACCGGGCGGAATGCACTGGTCGTTCATGGCTTTCTGCATCAGGGTAGAAAGAGTAACGGGCAGTTCGTCCGGCTTCTGCCAGCCCATACTAATGGTGAGTGAACCCTGCGGGTCAGCGTCTACAAGTAGGACCTTCTTACCCTCGGCGGCAAGGCCAACACCCAGATTTTCACAGGTTGTTGTTTTGCCAGTGCCTCCCTTTTGGTTGACAATGGCAATCGTGGTTGCTTTTTTGGAAATTTTTATCACCCCCGTTTCGCTAAATCGTGGTTGGTCTGATTCTGATAGTAAAGCTGCATGGTGGTCGGTGCGTTGTACAGAGAAGCGAGCAGGTATTGCTTCATGTTCCTGATTGGGCTGCTGTTCTCTGCAAGGCACTTCAACACAAATTTGATGTGGTCGGCGTTCAGCTTCATAAATCGGCTACGTACCACCTCGGCGGGCTTATCGTCCCCGGCGATGTGCAGTAGCTTGCGGTTGGTAGCACAGGTGTCCACCAGCAAATCTACGATTTGATAGATGGTGTCCTCATCATCCGGGCAGAGCCGGAGCAGAAGGTCTACCTCCAAAGACTGCGAAAAATATTCTTCCAGTTGGGCGCGCTTACTCATCCCATCCGATTCTTCGGAATAGAAGAGATTAGTCTCACTCATTTCAGTATCATTCTCTTTAGTCTTATTACACCGTGATTTTGCAGGGTCTTGACACGCGATTTTGAAGCCACAAGAATCGTCATTATCACGATTCTTGACACTCTCTTTTGAAGATTCTGCCGAAAAGTTTTTCACATATACCAAACTTGGCTTTCCTTGCCCTCGGCGTTTTCGTTCAATCAGACCAAACTTTTCAAGTTCCCGGAGCAGCTTGGTTGCTTTGTTGTCTGCGCAACACAATGCCCTCTTGACATCCTCGATTGTGAAGATGATGAACACCCGGTTTTGCTTGTCCAGCCAGCCGTTTTTCACCGACAGGCTCATGCGGTCCAGCAGGATACCATACAGGGTTTTGGCATCCGTGGACAGGCTCTGGAACCGCTGCTCCTGAAAAAGAGCCTTTGGAATGCGGTAGAAGGAGAAAAGCTCTCCAGTCTGTCCGTAGAAGTAGTCAAGGGTCATGCGGTTGGTTCATGGATAAAAAACAGCGATAATACATCGGCATCGTTGAGAAAACCTCCTTGTCAATACTTTTGGGGAAAATAAAAAGCGCAACTTTGATGTGTAAAATCAAAATTGCGCTAAGTAAGCTGTCAGAAAAAACTTTTCTCGTAAATGACCTTCTCTCTGAGCAAAACCCATTGACACACTTGAAAATTGGGTGGTAAAATTGCCTTGTAGGCGGAGCATGATTCCTGGAAGCAGGATGCAACTGTGAACCTTTTTGGTGGATAGAACGTATCAACGCGATATTAAGCCTGTCCCCGCACTTTCGTGTGGGGGGTGTGTTTCGATACCGTTCGGGAGAGCGCTTGCATGGCATGCAAGAGGTCACCGGTTCGATCCCGGTAATCTCCACCAGAATGAAAGCACTACACGGAAACGTGTAGTGCTTTTTTGTTGCTGCCAAACGAGTGAGGGTTTAGCTCACCCAGGAGAGTGCCGTGCATGGACTGCAAGAGGGTCACCGTGATCAGAATCGGCCCGGTAATCTCCACCAGAATGAAAGCACTACACGGAAACGTGTGGTGCTTTTTTGTTTTATCTGCCGTTCACCTTACGTCCCCTTTCATGAAAAAAGCGTTTGTCGCAGCCCGCAGGCCGTGACAAACGCTTTTTATTTTACTGTGCGCCCAAGCGCATTTTGAAGTCCTGATAGCCAAAGTGCACCAGTTCCCTGCAATTGCCGTCTGCGCCCAGCAGCCAGATGGGCGGCAGGGGCATCCCATTGAAGGTGTTGTTCTTGCAGGTGGTGTAGATGGCCATATCGCCGAAAATGAGCTTATCGCCCTCGGCAAGGGGGGCGTCAAAGCTGTAATCCCCGATGATATCCCCCGCAAGGCAGGTGGGGCCGCCCAGCCGGACGGTGTGCGCCTTCTCCCCTGCCTCACCGGCGTCCAGCAGCGGCGGGCGGTAGGGCATCTCGATGACATCCGGGGTGTGGCAGGCTGCGGACATATCCAGAATGGCAAGGCTGGTATCCCCGTTGCGCAGGGTGTCCAGCACGGTGGTGACGAGATATCCCGCGTTCAGCGCCCAAGCCTCGCCGGGCTCCAGATACACCTGTACGCCGTACTTCTGCCGCACCGAGAGGATGCAGCTTTCCAGCGTAGCAAGGGCATAGCCCGGGCGGGTGATGTGGTGCCCCCCGCCGAAGTTGAGCCACTTCATTCTGGGCAGCAGGTCTGCAAACTTTTTCTCCACTGCGGCCAGCGTTACCGCCAGCGCGTCCGCGTCCTGCTCGCAGAGGGTATGGAAGTGCAGACCGTCCAGCAGGGTAGGCAGCTCCGGGTGCGCCGCCACAGCGGCATCCCACTGAGCACGGGTGGTGCCCAGACGGCTGCCGGGGGCGCAGGGGTCGTAAATTTCGTGACCCTCCTGCGTGGAGCACTCCGGGTTGATGCGCAGACCGATGCTTTTGCCCGCTGCCTTTGCCGCCGGGCCGAACTTTGCCAGCTGGCTGGGCGAGTTGAACACGATGTGGTCGGCGTATTGCAGCAATTCCTCAAACTCATCTGCCCGGTAGGCGGCGCAGAACACATGGTTCTCCTTCTCCGGCAGCTCTTCCCTGCCCAAGCGACTCTCGTACAGGCCGCTGGCCTCGGTACCTGCCAGATAGGGTGCCAGCACCGGGTAGACATTGAAGTTGGAAAAAGCCTTCTGCGCCAGCAGGATGCGGCAGCCGGTGCGCTGCTGCACGCCCAGCAGGATCTCACCGTTGCGGCACAGTTGGGCTTCGTCCAGCAGATAGCAGGGGGTGGGCAGGCGGTGCAGCTGCTCCTCGGACAGGTTTGCCAGCCCCGCAAAGGGCGGGCGGCTGTCGCGCACCCGCATCAGTCCACCAGAGCCGGGTTATGGCTCTCGGAGCGGGGCAGGCCGTACTTATCCAGTGCATCCAGATACGGATCGGGATCAAACTCCTCGACAGTGTGCACGCCCTTGGTGGTCCACTTGCCGGTGAGCAGCATCAGTGCACCACACATGGCGGGCACGCCGGTGGTGTAGCTGATGGCCTGACTGCCCACTTCCTTGTAGCACTCCTGATGGTCACAGACGTTGTAGATGTAGTAGGTCTTATCCTTACCGTCCTTTTTGCCGGTAAAGATGCAGCCGATGTTGGTCTTGCCCTTAGTGCGGGGGCCAAGGCTGGCGGGGTCCGGCAGCAGAGCCTTGAGGAACTGGATGGGCACGATCTCCTGTCCGTTGAAGTTGACAGGGGTGGTGGACAGCATGCCCACGTCCTCCAGACAGCGCATGTGGTCCAGATAGCTCTGGCCAAAGGTCATGAAGAAGCGGATGCGCTTTGCCTCCGGGATGTTCTTTGCCAGAGACTCGATCTCCTCGTGGTGCAGCAGGTACATATCCTTGTCGCCCACCTGATCGAAGTTGTACTCCCGCTTGATGCTCATGGCCGGGATCTCTACCCAGTGGCCGTTCTCCCAGTAGCTGCCGGGTGCGGACACCTCGCGCAGGTTGATTTCCGGGTTAAAGTTGGTGGCAAAGGCATAGCCGTGGTCGCCGCCGTTGCAGTCCAGAATATCGATGGTGTCAATGGTATCAAACTCGTGCTTTTTGGCGTAGGCACAGTAAGCCTGGGTCACACCCGGGTCGAAGCCGCTGCCCAGCAGGGCGGTCAGACCGGCTTCCTCGAACTTTTTGGCGTAGGCCCACTGCCAGCTGTAATCGAAGTAGGCAGAGAAGCCGGCCTCCTTGCAGCGCTTCTCGTAGATGGCGCGCCACTCCGGGTCGTCGGTGTTCTCGGGCTCGTAGTTGGCGGTGTCCATGTAGTTGACGCCGCAGGCAAGGCAGGCGTCCATGATGGTCAGATCCTGATAAGGCAGGGCGATGTTCATCACGAGGTCGGGCTGGTAAGCCTTGATGAGGGCGATGACCTCCTCCACCTTGTCTGCGTCCACCTGTGCGGTGGTGATCTTGGTGGCGGTGGTGGGAGCCAGCTCAGCAGCCAGCTTATCGCACTTTGCCTTGGTACGGCTGGCGATGCAGATCTCGGTGAACACCTCGGGCACCTGGCAGCACTTATGGATGGCAACAGAGGCCACGCCGCCGCAGCCGATGATCAGAACTTTGCTCATGTCGGTTACTCCTTTATCTGTAAAATGGTAGGTTCGTATTTATACCTGAAAGCCCGGCCAGCCCTTGTCCAGCGCGATCAGGGTCTCGCGCAGCACCTTGCAGGCGGTGGCGGTGGAAACGCCGGTGGTGTCCAGTGTGGGGGCCAGCTCGTTCAGGTCTGCACCGATGATGTTGGCCTTGGTCACAGTGCGGATGGCATCCAGCAGCTGCAAAAAGCTTACGCCGCCAGCTTCCGGGGTACCGGTACCCGGGAAGCAGGAGGGGTCAAGGCAGTCCAGATCGATGGTCAGGTACACCGGCACCTTGCTCTCGCACAGCTGTGCGGTCAGCTCGGCAAGACCGGTAAAATCGAACTTGTGCATCTCGGTGTGCTGGGCAGCAAACTCAAATTCTGCCCGGTCGCCGCTGCGGATGCAGAACTGATGGATGTGGCCGTCCCCTACCAGCTCGTGGCAGCGGCGCAGCACACAAGCGTGGCTGAGCTTCGCGCCCAGATAGTCGTCCCGCAGGTCGGCGTGGGCGTCGAAGTGGACGATGTGCAGGTCGGGGTATTTCTTTACCGCAGCCCGCACGGCGCCCAGCGTGACCAGATGCTCGCCGCCCAGCAGCAGCGGGAACTTGCCGTCCTTCAGGATCTCCTCTGCCCGGGCCTCGATATCGGCCAGTGCCAACTCGCTGGAGCCAAAGCACAGCTCCAGATCGCCGCTGTCGAACACGTCAAAATCGGTCAGGTCGGCGTTCTGGTAGGGGCTGTAAGTCTCCAGACCATAGCTCTCGTGCCGGATGGCCGCCGGGCCGAACCGTGCACCGGGGCGGTAGCTGGTGGTGGAATCGTAGGGCGCACCGTACAGCACGATGCTGGCGGCGCGGTAGCTGCTGTCGCAGCCGATAAAGGTCTCAACGTTGGGGTGCATCAGTGTTCCTCCACTTCCCGCAGCATCTCCTCCAGAAAAGCCGGCAGGTAGAATGCTCCGATATGCAGTTTGGTGGTGTAGTAGCGGGTGCGCATATTCAGCGCCTTCCACGCTTCTGCGTCCAGATCATCAATGGGATGGTATTTTTTGCTGGCAAAGCCGAACAGCCAGTAGCCCGCCGCAAAGGTAGGGATATGTGCCTGATACACCCGGCTGATGGGGAAGGTGGATGCAATGCGCTTGTGGCTGCGCTGCATGGCGCTGGCGTCCTCGGCGTAGAAGGGGCTGCCCTGCTGGTTGACCATGATGCCGTCCTCTTTCAGGGCGTTGAAGCAGCTGCCGTAGAACTCGCGGGTGAACAGACCCTCAGAGGGGCCGAAGGGGTCGGAGGAGTCCACGATGATAAGGTCGTATTCCTCCTCGCAGCGGCGGATATACTTCAGGGCGTTCTCAAAGTAGATATGCACCCGGCGGTCATCCATACGGCAGGCATTGCCGGGCAGATAGGCGCGGCAAGCCTCCACCACCTGCGGGTCCATCTCCACAAGGTCGATGCGCTCCACGCGGTCGTAGCGGGTCAGCTCCCGCACCACGCCGCCGTCTCCGGCGCCGATGACCAGAATATCCTTAGCCTCCTTATGCACCGCCATGGGCACATGGACGATCATTTCATCGTAGATGAACTCGTCGCGCTCGGTCAGCATCACGTTGCCGTCCAGCGTGAGCACCCGGCCGAACTCCGGGGTCTCAAAGATATCGATGCGCTGGTAATCGCTCTGCTTGGAGTAGAGCTGCTTGTTTACACGAATGCTGTGCTTCACATCCGGGGTGTGAAACTCTGAAAACCAAAATTCCATCTCTTTCCCTCCTTATGCCAGAACATTCAGGTGCAAGATTTCGGGGTCCTCCGGGCCAGTCATGCTGCAGCCCTTGGCCTTGGCGTACTCGATGTAGTTCAAGATCTCCTTGGTGATGCGCTCGCCGGGTGCAAGGATGGGGATGCCCGGGGGATAGCACATGACGAACTCGCTGCACACCATGCCCTCGGTCTCCCGCAGGGGCAGGCTCTTTTTGGGGGCGTAGAAAGCCTCCTGCGGGCTGGCAGCCACCACGGGGTCGATGTATTCCTGGCTCAGCAGACCCGAGCCGTCGGTGCGGTAGCGGCGCTTAATCTCAGCCAGCGCACTGACCAGACGCTCCACCTCCTGCGGGCGGTCACCGATGGACAGGTAGGCAAGGATGTTGCCGATATCGCCGAACTCAATCTGAATATCGTACTCGTCGCGCAGGATATCATAGACCTCGATGCCCGCCAGACCGATATCCAGCGTATGGACGCTGAGCTTGGTAGTGTCGAAGTCAAAGACGGAATCGCCGTTGCACAGCTCCTTGCCAAAGGCGTAGTAGCCGCCTACGGCGTTGATCTCCTCGCGGGCATACTCGGCAATATCCGCCACCTGATGGAACACCTGCCGTCCCCGCAGCGCCAGATTGCGGCGGGAGATATCCAGACTGGACATCAGCAGGTAGCTGCCGGAGGTAGTCTGGGTCAGGTTGATGATCTGACGCACATAGCCCTGATGCACATTGGGGCCGATGAGCAGCAGGCTGGACTGGGTCAGGCTGCCGCCGCTTTTGTGCATGGACACCGAGGCCATATCCGCGCCCGCCGCCATGGCAGAAACCGGCAGGCCGCCGCCAAAGTAGAAGTGGGTGCCGTGGGCTTCATCCGCAAGGCAGAGCATCCCGGCGTCGTGCGCCATTTTTACGATGGCACGCAGGTCAGAGCAGATGCCGTAGTAGGTGGGGTTATTCACCAGCACAGCCACAGCGTTGGGGTGCTCCTTGATGGCCTTGGCCACCTGCTCCCTCTTCATGCCCAGCGAGATGCCCAGGCGCTTATCCACCTCCGGGTTCACATACACCGGCACCGCGCCGCACAGCACCAGCGCGTTCAGCACGCTGCGGTGCACATTGCGGGGCAGAATGATCTCATCGCCCCGTTTGCAGGCGGTAAGTACCATGCTCTGCACGCTGCTGGTGGTGCCGCCCACCATTAAAAAGGCGTGTGCTGCGCCAAAGGCATCGGCGGCAAGCTCCTCGGCTTCCCGGATGACTGACACCGGGTGGCAAAGGTTATCCAGCGGCTTCATGCTGTTCACGTCCACGCCCACGCACTGCTGACCCAGAAAAGCGGTCAGCTCCGGGTTGCCGCGGCCCCGCTTGTGGCCGGGCACGTCAAAAGGCACTACCCGCATCTGCCGGAACCGCTCCAGCGCCTCGTAAATGGGCGCACGGCGCTGATCCAGCCGGGAACGCGCTTTGTTCTCGTTCATCTTTTCCTCCGTCCCTGTTCTTCTTTTTGCACAACAAAAAAGCGCAGGCACTGCACAAATATGCAGACCTGCGCTTGGAGCAGCTTTTTCCGCGCTGATAAAGCACCCAGCCGTAAGTGCCGGTGCTGCGCGTTATTCGCGATCCAAAAAGACGGGGTGATGAGAGTCTATATAGCAACTACACTTTTACTACTCTTATTGACCGTTTCACAAGTCTGCGCATAGGCTGCGCAATTTCATGGTTGTAAAGGAACCAACTTATAAAATTTGAGCTTCAAACTCAATCAATAATGGCAGCTTGCGCCGCCGGTCGGCAGTGGACCCGGCTGTCCGTATGGCCTTAGCCCCGTTTGGGCGGTCCCGAGTAAATTGCTTTGAAAAGACTCTGCAAGGCGGCGTCTCTCAAAATCAACAAAAGAATAACATGATTCGCCCCGTCTGTCAACCAAAACTTTTTGGCAGTCGCCTGCTGCGGGTGCGCGGGACGGCGCTCGGCGCGCAAAATGGGGCGTTTTGTGCAAAAAAGCAGATGCCCTTCCCGCCGCAGTATGCTATAATAAAGGTGCAATGAATGGAGAAAGAGGGTGTATGGATGGCACTGCCAATCGCCATCGTAGAGGATCAGACCCCGGACGCCCAGCGGCTGGAGGAGCTGCTGCAACAGCAGCTGCCCGAAACCGAGTGCACATGGTTTACCTGCGGGGATGATTTTCTCCGTGCCGCAGCAGAGCCCGGCTTATACGCCGTGGTGTTTCTGGATATCTGCATGGCGGGCACCAACGGCATCGAGACCGCCCGCCGACTGCGGCAGGCCGACCCGGAGGTGCTGATCGTATTTGTGACCTCCTCGCCGGAATATGTATGGGATGCCTTTCCGGTGCACCCCTTCGATTACCTGCTCAAACCCTATCAGGAGGAAAAATTCGTGCACCTTGCCGCCGAGTTGCGGCGGGCGCTGCGCTGTAAGGAGCCGGAACTGGAGATCCGCATTGCCCGCCAAAGCATTCAGCTGCCGCTGCGCAAGGTGCTGTATGCCATTGCCCGGAACCACTACGTCCTTATCACCACCGAGGATGGCGAGTACCGTGCCATGTGCAGCTTTGCGCAGATTGAAGAAAAGCTTACTGCTCTGGAAAACTTTATGAGCTGCAACCGGGGCGTTATCATCAACATGGACAAGGTGCTGCGGTTCGGGGAGGACTGCATCGAGATCCTGGACGGCACCCGCCTGCCGGTACGGCAAAAGGATAAATGCACCCTGCTTGCCCGCTTTACACAATACCAGTTCCGCCACATGCGGCAGGAGCTGCACTGAGGAAAGGAGCAGCCGCCATGGATCTTGCCCTGTTCGGCCGTTATTTTCTGGATTTTGCACTGCTGTACCCCAGCGCGTTTCTGTGTCTGGCATCCCTATGGGAAAAGCTGCGCACCCCCAGGCGCACCGCCTGCATCGCTGCCGGATGCATCACCCTGCTGTGCATCGGCTGCGCCGCGCTCTGCGCCGTGTTCGGGCTGAACAGCAATTCTCTCCTGCCCGCCATCGTGCTGGTCTCCTTCTGGCTGCTGCGCTGGCGGGTAACGCCGGAAGTGACCGTAAGCCAGACCGCGTTTCTGTTTTCCATCTCTGCCGTGATGATGGCGGTGTGTTCCCTGCTGTCGACGCTGCTCAACGCCCAGACCGAGATCTCCAACCCACAGACCGTCTGCCTTGCCTCCACGGCGCTGCTGCGGCTGGGCCTTGCCGCGATGCTCACCGTGCTGTTCTGGTTCACCGCCGTGCAGTGGAGCCGGTGGCTGCTGCGGGAGTACAGCGGTGAAGCCTTCTGGCAGTCTGCGTGGCCGCTGCCCGCCCTCTATGCCGTTTTTCTGGTATACTGTATGCCGCTGAACCCCGCCGTGGTGCTGGTCGGGCGGCTGAAGATCATCTCGGTGCTGGCGGTATCCATCTCGCTGTTCGGCATCTTTCTGCTGCTGTACGAGATGTACCGCGTTGCCCGGGAGTTTACCCGCAATGCCCGGCTGGACCGGGAAAACCAGCTGCTGGCCATGGAATCCCGCCGGTACATGGAGTTACAGACCTATCTGGACAACACACGCCGTCTGCGGCACGACTTCCGGCAGCATCTGCATGTGATTGCCGGACTGACCGAGACCGGGCAGCTGGAGGAGCTGAAAAGCTATCTACACCAGTATGAAAGCGAGCTCAGCGAGCACCGTCCAAGCCTGTGCGCTAATGCCGCCGTGGATGCACTGGCCGGATATTACGACCATGCAGCCGGGCAGCAGAGCGTTCCTGTGGAGTGGAAGCTGGCACTGCCCCGGCAGCTTCCCATGCCGGAGGCCGACCTGTGCACCATTCTGGGCAATCTGCTGGAAAACGCCCTGCACGCCAGCCAGAAGCTGCCGCCGGAGCAGCGCCGGGTGCAGGTGATGGCGCAGATGCTCAGTCCCGCCATGCTGGGGCTTGTGGTGGAGAACCGTTACGACGGCATGCTGAAAAAGCAGCAGGGTATCTTGCACTCCACCAAGCACGAGGGCACCGGCATCGGGCTGGTATCTGCCGAGATGGTAGTGCACAAATATAACGGCAATCTGCATTTGGAGACCGAGGAGCAGATCTTCCGGGTGAATGTTCTGTTAAATCTGTAACCACCGGCAGGCCAACGTGAAAGCGTTCACAAAAAAAGCAGCGCCGTCCTTTGCAGAGAGGTTTCTCTACGAAGGGCGGCGCTGTATTATTTTTCAAGCTTCTCCGTGCTTTTTTGTGCGGCTTCCAGCTCGTCCACCCGCTTTTGCAGGGCGGTGATCTTATCGTCCATTTTCAAAAATGTCCAGACCAGAACGGCCAGCACCAGCGCGGGAGGAACGACCATCCACAGGGACTGCTGACACCAGAGCAGCAGCGAATAGCCGCCGAATACAGTAAAAATAAATACGGCAAACAGACTTGCAGCCAGTACAGCAAAAAATCCCATACAGAAAGTCTCCTTTCAGTTATTCTTCCGTTTCTTCCTCGTCCGGGTCCAGCTCAATGCTGAACACGGCTTTTTTCAGCTTGCCGCAGCCCTGCGCCTTCAGGCCGGATTTATACGGTTCCCCCGCCAGATACAAGGCAAAGCGTCCCTCGCACAGCATTCCGGCAATGCTGGTACCGGCAGTGCCTACGGTGGTGTCGGCGGCTTCATCGGTTGGCTTGGTGGGCGTCAGCTCCGCAAGGCTTACCTCAAACAGCTCACTGCCGTCCAAGTCAGTCTCCAGCGTAATGTGATTGTCGTGCCGCTGGAACAGTGCCTTGTCGGAGGTCTGGGGCGTGACGGTGCTCACGGTGACCACCACCTTGTCCCCATCGATGCGGGTGCGCCCGGCAGGCAGGGTGGTGATATCCCGCGCCATGATGTACTCGATCACGGTGTCCAGATTGTCGCTTACGCCCAGATAGTTGGGCAGGTTGTTCAGGGTATCGTAGATCATAGAAAAAGTCCTCCGTCTGTGTTGTTTCAGTTACCTGTATGGTATCACAGGTCAGGGACAGATGCAATATGTGTGCGGGCAGATGTCGCGAGCCGCGCAGAAAAGGAACCTGGGTCGCGGATCTCAGCGGCTGCATCGTGCCTTGGGCGGCACGCGCATCCTGCTGGCCGCAGCCCCAACAGCTCCTCCCTGTTTCTGCCGCTGGCAGCGGTCGTCGCTGTTGCACAGGGGCTTTTTTACCCGCCGGACTATTCGGCGGGTCGATGCTGTTCGAATCCACCCGCTCTATAAGTTTAATCTCGTCACAAAACAAAAACCTCAGCGTATTGTATATGTTGAGGCTTTTTGGTGGGCGCGGGTGGATTACGCGAGCCGCGCTACTAAAAACAGCCCACTGGGCTGTTTTTACGCTGTCTTCTGCGACAGCGCCGCAGCTGTTCGAATCCACCCGCCCTATGAGTTTAGCCTTGTTACAAAACAAAAACCTCAACGTATTGTATACGCTGAGGTTTTTTGGTGGAGCGAAGCAACCTAAATCCGAACCATTGCCCTCTGGGGCATCTTTGGCAGCAATCTCATCGAACGTGATGGTTTTTGTGCCGTCTTTGTAGTTGAATGTAATCAAAACTTTTTCATCATAGAGATAAACAGCATTCACGAACGTATTGATAAGCGTTTCCCGGTGGCTTTTCACGTTCGGGTCGAGTTTGCGGAAGTTGGTGAGCCAAAATTTCACAAAATCTGCGCTGACTTTCGGTTTCGCCAGCTTTTCTTCCGCGATGCGGATTTCCAACTCTTTCTGCTGAGCCTCCAACTTTTCCAAGCGTCCTTTGGTCGAGCTGGTCAGTACACCTGCCTGAATCGCATTTAACAGATTCTCGATGCCGTTCTCTATATCCTTCATCTGCTTTTCCAGCAGGGGCAGCACCGTGTTCTCCTGTTCCTGAAGAATCATCACCGCATCCACGATGGACTGGATACTGTCATCGTCACGAATCATCTTCATGGTTTCGTTGACTACCAGATCTTCCAGCCACTCTTTGCGGACGGTCTTTTTCTTGCAGGTCTTGGTGCGCTTGGCATTAGCACATTTATAATAATGGTGGACGTTCTTATTTCGACTCGTTCCGCACTCGCCGAACATCATCGCTCCACACATTCCACAGAACAGCTTGGTCGTCAGCAAATAATCGTCCTCCGCTTTGTGCCGAGCCGGAGCGCGGCGGTTCTTGGCGATTTTATCCTGTACACTGTCGAACAGTTCTTTCTCAATGATAACCGGGATGCTGTCCGGCATCACAATGTCCTTAAAACGGTTCTCGCCGATATAACGGCGGTTTGTCAGCAAGGTCTGAATACTGTTATAGGTGAACTTCTGATTGCGGTTGGTGGTCACGCCACTGTTGTTCAGCCAGTTCATCAGCTCTTTCATGGTTGCACCATCGTTGTAACGCTGAAAGACTTCTACCACAAAGGGAGCTTTCAAAGGGTCAATCTGGAAGAACTTTTCCTCGTCTACCGTATAGCCAATGGGAATCGTGCCGCCGTTGTACTTACCCTTCAGAACATTCTCGGTCATGCCGCGCACGACCTTTTCAGAAAGTTCTGCGGAATAGTACTCAGCCATGCCGGTGAGCATACTCTTGACCATAATACCTGCTGGGCCTTCTGAAATCGGCTCGGTGGCCGATACCAACTTGACGTGGTTCCGCTCCAACTGATACTCGTAGTGTGCCGAATCATAGCGGTTTCGGGCAAAGCGGTCAAGTTTCCAGACCAGCACAATGTCAAACAGCCGCTTTTCGCTGTCCTTTATCATCTGCTGGAACTCCGGACGATTGTCAGTTTTAGCGGAAAGGGCGCGGTCGATGTAGTGCTTGACGATGGTGATGCCGTTCTTTTCCGCATAGGCCGTGCATTCACGAATTTGGCCTTCAATGGATTCTTCGCGTTGGTTGTCGCTGGAATAGCGGGCGTAGATCACGGCGGTCATGGCGGGCACCTCCCATTTATACATCATTGAACGGTGGAGCGTTCTTTCAAAGCAATGTTTCGTATAATGGATATACCACATTTTGCGAGAAAAAGCAAGATGTTATTTTCACTTCTGTGCACACTAAAAATATCCCGGTCATTCTCTCTGCTGAGCGCAGGGGAATGACCGGGATATTTTATCTATGGCATCGTTTGTTACACCGCCTTGGGCGGGTCTGTCGGTTTCTTCTGTGGCTTCATACCCCAAAACACAGCGTTCATGGCCACCACGATGAGGGCCACCACCGCCAAGGACACCCAGAAGCCCAGATCAAGACCCAGCCAGTGGGTGGTGCCGAATACGGTCATCCAAAGTTCATTCCAGTTCATGGTTTTCCTCCTTTACAGCAACTCGCCATAGTGGCGGACGTAGGCTTTTTTCAGGCTGGTGGCAAGCACCATATACAGCAGGATGCAGGGGATCAGATAGGCAAAGTAGGCCGCAGGCAGTGCCACAAAGCCCAGCACTGCACCAAAGGGGGTAAAGGGGATGATGGTCAGCACCGCAATGCCGGTCATGGTCAGCATGGTCACCGGAGCGGACGCCCGGCTCTGGATGAATGGCAGCTTTGGGGTGCGGATCATGTGGATGACCAGCGTCTGGCTCCACATGGACTCTACGAACCATCCGGCTTGGAACATCCCGATGTACTGTGCCTGCATCAGGGCAAGCTGGGCTCCACTGTAATGAGCCGCCAGATCATTGAACAGCACGCCGCCGGACACGAACAGCGGGCAGAACACAAAGTACATGAAAATATACGTTGTGAAGTCGAAGATAGAGCTGGTGGGTCCGATCCAGATCATAAAGCTGCCCACGCTGGAAGCATCCCATTTCCGGGGTTTGGCAATGAATTCCTCGTCCACGTTATCCCATGGGATGGCGGTGCAGGAGAGGTCGTAGATGAGATTCAGGAAAATGAGGTGGACGCTCATCATGGGCAGGAAGGGCAGCAGCGCCGAGGCTGCCAGCACCGAGAACATATTGCCGAAATTGGAGCTGGCCGTCATCTTGATGTATTTGATCATATTGGCGTAGGTCTTGCGGCCCTCGATGATGCCCTGCTCCAGCACCATCAGGTCTTTTTCCAGCAGGATGATGTCTGCCGACTCCTTGGCTACGTCCACGGCGGTATCCACCGAGATGCCGATGTCAGCAGCTTTCATGGCGGCAGCGTCGTTGATACCGTCCCCCATAAAACCCACGGTGTGGCCATTTTCCCGCAGGACGGACACCACCCGTGCCTTCTGGTCCGGGGTCAGCTTCGCAAACACATCGGTGCTCTCTGCTGCCCGGGCAAGCTCTGCATCGGACATATGGTCCAGGTCGGAACCCAGCAGCATATTGCGGACCTTCAGCCCCACCTGCTTGCAGATGGTGCGGGTGACCTTGTCGTTGTCGCCGGTAAGGATTTTAGTGGTGACACCGTGGTCTTTCAAAGCCCGGATGGCATCGGCGGTAGACTCCTTGGGCGGGTCGAGGAAGGCAAGATAGCCCAGCAGTACCATGTCCCGCTCGTCCTTTACGCCAAAGGCATCCACCGGGGAGGGGTTGCTCTTCTGGGCAATGGCCAGCACCCGGAAGCCCTTGTCGTTCAGCTCGTCCACGGTATGCAGAATTTTGCTGCGGAGGGCATTTGTTAGGGGTTCCACCCTGCCGTCCTGCTCCGCATAGGCACAGATGGACAACATCTCCTCTACGGCACCTTTCGTCACCATCTGGGTCTTGCCAGCCTTGTCCTGCACCACGGTAGTCAGACGGCGGCGGGTGAAGTCGAAGGGAATCTCGTCCACCTTCACATAGTTTTCCGACAGGTCCAGCAGGCGGGAGTCTGCAGCTTCTTCCTCCTCGGTCTTGTGGATGATGGCAAGATCCATCAGGTTCTTGTATCCGGTCTGAAAGTAGCTGTTCAGGTAGGCGTGGCGCAGCACGCGGGTGTCGTTTTCGCCGTTGACGTTCAAGTGATATTCCAGCACCACCTTATCCTGTGTCAGAGTGCCGGTCTTATCAGTGCAGAGGATGTCAATGGCGCCGAAGTTCTGGATGGAGTTCAGGTTTTTCACGATGGTCTGCTTTTTGCTCATGGAAACCGCGCCCTTGGTAAGGCAGGTGGTCACGATCATGGGCAGCATCTCCGGTGTCAGACCCACGGCGATGGAGATGCCGAACAAAAAGGCTTCCAGCCAGTCGCCCTTGGTGATGCCGTTGATGAAGAACACCAGCGGCACCATGACCATCATAAAGCGGATCAGCACCCACGAAACGGCGTTGACCCCCTTGGTGAAGCTGGTCTCTACCGCCTCCCCAGCCACGGCAGAGGCCATGGAGCCGAAGAGGGTCTGGTCGCCCACGCAGACTGCCACGGCGGTGGCACTGCCGGAGATCACGTTGCTGCCCATAAAGGCGATGTCGGTGTAGTCAGTGACACTGTCCCGGGGAGCACTGACTAGCGGGGTCTTTTCAATAGGTTCGCTCTCGCCGGTCAGGCTGGCCTGACTGACGAACAGGTCCTTTGCCTCCAGAATGCGGACGTCCGCCGGGATCATATCGCCCGCCGAGAGATGCACGATATCTCCCACCACCAGATCGTCCATGGGGATTTCCACCTTCTCCTGCTCCCGCCGGGTAACCATGCAGGTGGTGGTGATCATGGCCAGCAGCTTTTCCGCCGCGTTGCCGCTGCGGGATTCCTGCACGAACCGCAGGGTGCCGGAGATGAGCACCATGGTCAGGATGATCACGACCGTCAGCGGGTCAAAATCCTCCGGCGCACTACCCAGCAAGGAAAAATACGGGAACACCATATCCGTCATGGTGGACACCAGTGCCAGACAGAACAGAATGGCGGTAAAGGGGTTGACGAAGGCTCCCGCCAGACGCTGCACCAGCGATTTCTTTTTCTCGTGGGTCACTTTGTTGCTGCCGTATTTGGCACGGCTGGCGGTCACGGCATCCTCATCCAGCCCTCGGAGGGTGGTGCGGAGATTCTTCATCACCTCGCCCTCGGGGTTGGTGGCGGCGAACTGGATGCGGCGGTTCTGCTCATCCCGGAGCACCGCCTTTGCTGCCGCCTGCCGAACGGCCATGCGGTTTTCTTTTTTCTTATTCATGGATCATACCTCCTTCCAACACCCCTAGCATACAAAAATCGCAAGGAAGATCCCATGGCCAAAGCCTTGCGATTTCCTTGCGATTGAGCAAGATTTGATTTTTCACAACAGGTCGTTGAACTTATACCCGATGCCCCAGATCGTCAGAATGTAACGGGGGGCGTCCGGGTCCGGCTCGATCTTCTTGCGCAGCTTGCGGATAAACGCCATGATGTTGCTGTCGTCCAGCAGGTAATTATCCGACCACACCGCCCGGTAGATCTGCTCTTTGGTGAATACCTCGCCCCGGTTCTGCGCCAGAAACCAGAGGATATCGAACTCCTTGGGGGTCAGGCTCACGTCCCGGCCCTGCATGAGCACCCGGCGGCTTTTGGGAAAGATCTCCAGTTCCCCCAGCTGCAAGCCCTCTGCCGGGGTGGGCGCTTCTCCCTCCCCGGCAGCGCTCAACAGCAAAGAGGTCACTTCCCCTCGCAGTAAGTCTTGAATGCCGGAGCACAGCTCCCCGACGTTTTCGCTTTCCGGCGGGTGCTTTGCCAGCATTTCCAACAGCCATGCACCAAGGACGGGGTCCATGGGCACAAATCCGATCTTCTTTTTCATGGCAGACCCCTCCTTTCAAATCAACTGATAGTGCTTTTTCTGGTAGAAGGTCTTTACCACCGTGGTCAGCAGCATATACGTCAACGCCACCACCAGCAAAAAGCCGAAGTACCAGAGGGGGAGTTGCGTCAGACCGAAAAGCCCGCCGCCTTTGGTAAAAGTAAGTCCGGTAAAGACCATGATACCCGCAAGGGTGGTGACCATCACCGGGGCAGAGGGGCGGCTCTGCACAAAGGGGATGCGGCGGGTGCGTAAAAAGTGCAGGATGAGCACCTGCGTCCACATGGACTCCAAAAACCACCCAGTCTGGAACAGGGCAACATAGTGCAGCCGCACAGCCGGGTCGGTCAGGTGGAGGTAGGTCACACCGCCGCAGAGCGCCGGGCACAGCACGTAGTACAAAAACAGGAAGGTGGCAATGTCGAACACCGAGCTGATGGGTCCGAAGGAGAGCATGAACCGCCCCAGCGTCCGGCCGGACCAATCCCGGGGGGAAAGGGTCTCTTCCTCGTCCACATTGTCCCACGGCAGAATGATGCACAGGGCATCGTACAGCAGGTTCAGCAGCAAAAGCTGCAACGAGGTCATGGGCAGAAAGGGCAAAAACGCACTGGCGCAGACGATGGAAAGGATGTTGCCAAAGTTGGAGCTGGCGGTGATCTTAATGTACTTCAGCATATTGGTAAAGGTCTTGCGGCCTTCCAGAATGCTCTCTTCCAGCACCCCAAGGTCTTTTTGCAGCAGCACCACGTCTGCGGCGTCCTTGGCAGCATCCACCGCCGTATCCACCGAGATGCCCACGTTGGCCTCGCACAGGGCGGGGATGTCGTTGATACCATCCCCCAAAAAGCCTACGGTGTGTCCGTTCTGCTCCAAGGCCGCCACCAGCCGCACCTTCTGCCCCGGGGTCAGTTCTGCAAAAACGTGGACTTCCTCCACGGCAGCAGAAAGGGCACTGTCGGCCATTTCGTCCAGCTGCGCCCCCGTCAGAACCCTGCCGCAGGGGATGCCCACCCGGCGGCAGATGGACACGGCAACATCCGCCTGATCTCCCGTGAGAACTTTCGGGGTCACTTTCAGCCGTTTCAGGGCTGCAATGGAGGCTCTTGCGGTCTTTTTGGGGGCATCGAAAAAGGCCAGATACCCCACCAGTGTCAGATTTTGCTCATCGGCAGAGGTGATATGGTCGGCGGTGCCCATTTCTTTTTGTGCCACGGCGATGACCTTCATGCCGTCCTGCAGCATCTCGCTGACCACTGCCGAAACGCTTTGGGCGGTGTCCTCTTCCATGGGCAGCACCTGTCCCCGGTAGGCCACGGTGCCGCACCGGGCCACCACATGGGCAACGTCCCCTTTCAGGATCAGTTTGCTGCTGCCGTCCGCCGCCGTTACAAGGGTGCTGACTACCTTCCGGGCATAGTCAAAGGGAATTTCATCCGTTTTGCGGTATTGCGCCAGCAGTTCTCCGAAATGTGCCTCCCTGCCCGGCATAGTCTGGCAGGCCAGCAGGGCGTTGTCAATGGGGTTGCGCACCCCGGAGTGGTAAAAGCTGTTGAGAAAAGCCAGATCCAGCGCCTCGGCGCTTTCGTTGCCCAGCACGTCCATGTAGTATTCCAGCAGGATGCTCTCGTTGGTCAGGGTGCCGGTCTTGTCCATGCACAGCACATCCATGCTGCCAAAGCCCTGCATGGCGTTGATGTCCTTGATGATGGTTTGCTTGCGGCTCATGGCAAGGCTGCCCCGTGCCAGACAAGCGGTGATGACCATGGGCAGCATCTCCGGCATCAGCCCCACCGCCACCGACAGGGCAAAGGCAAAGGATTCCAGCCAGTTGCCCCCGGTGAGACCCAGCAGCAAAAACACCAGCGGGATCAGCACCCCCATAAACCGCAGCATTACCCATGCGATGGAGTTAGCGCCTTTCTGAAAGGCCTGCTTTTCCTCCGGGTCGTCCTTGGAAAAGCTGCCGTAGAGGGTATTTTTGCCCACTGCCACCACAACGCCCTCGCCCTTGCCGCTAATGACGGTGGTTGCCATAAAGGCGAGATTTTCCAGTTGGGTCACGGGGCGAGGGCTGCCGTAGCAGAGGATGCGGCAGCTTTTTTCCACCACCGCACTTTCCCCGGTGATGGCAGCCTGCGAGAGAAACAGGTCGGTGACAGCGGTGAGCCGCAAATCAGCCGGCACCCGATCCCCTGCCGACAGCAGCACCACGTCTCCCACGACCAGTTCCTCCGCCGGAATGTCCATGCACACACCGCCCCGCCGCACCCGGATGCGCTGATGGATCAGCCGGTCCAGTTGCTGGGCGGCGTTTTTGGCACGCAATTCCTGCACCAGACGGATGCCGCCGCTGATGAGAATCATGGAAAAGATAATGAGGGCTGTGGTGGCGTTCTTGGAAAAATCGGAGGCCAAAAGACCATCCGCCACCAGCGAAATGCTCCCCAGCACAAAGAGAATGACGTTGAAGGGGTTGATGAACGCCCGCCGCAGCCGCCGGAGCATGGTATCGCTACTGCGGCTGCCGAAGCAGTTGGAGCCGTATTTCTCCTGCTGCCGCTCCACCTGCTCCGGGGACAAACCTGCCGGGGAGCTGCCCAGCTCCCCGTAGAGCTGCGCTGCCTCCCGGTATGCGTATTTCTTGATGCGGCTGTCAAACAGGGTGGTCTTGGACACAGTGCGCCCCTCCTCTGGTGTTTGGATACCCTTATTGTAACATGGATGCGCTGAAAATCCACCGGCTGTTTCTTGTTTTTTTCTTGCGATTGCAGGGAGGGTCAGGCAAAAATCGACGATGCCGCCGTATCCGTGAGATTTCGGAGCATTCTTCAAGGATAAGTCCTACTCTCTCCACTTTATTGCCATAAATTTCCCAAAACCCTCTTGACGATTTTCACATGCAGTGGTATTTTTCTTGTAAATCCCACTGATTTTGTGGAGTAGCCTGAATCTCTCCACAAGATGTGGTCGTGTTCATTTTGAACACAGCCACAGAAAGTGGTTGGTTATCACCGTGAGACCCACCACTTCCGTGAGGAAAAGTCCACGAAGAATTTACCGCCCCGCAACACACCCGATTCATTTTGCCGCCGATTCACCCGACAAAATCCATCGCTGCGCCGCGTGGGCGGTATTTTTCTTTTTCACAAATAAAATCTTATGTAGTTGTACAAGTCTCTGAAATTTGTTTTTGGTTGTTGATTGTACAACATCAAAGTGTTATTCTTGTGCTTGAAAGAAGCAGAACGTAGTGTCTGCACTGCGCCCGGCTTTCTTCATACTGTACTTTGAATCTTACATAAGCCGTCTGAACGAGATACTGTGCCACGACCTCACACTTTCTGTGAGCGAGCCGGACAACGCCGCTGCACAAACAGGGGCAGGAACTTCGTTCGGAGCAAACGGTGACCCCATTACATGAGCAGAACAACCTCTACTTGTTTTTTGCGTCTTAACAATTCGGAAACATTTGTTGAAAATGCGTTTTGAGCGCAGCGGTAGAGGGCAAGAACCGTCCCGTGGCCACAAATTTTCAATTCTTGAAAATTTTCTGTCCATCCGGGACTTCACTTCTGCAATGCGTCTGCATTTCCGAAGTGATCTTGTTGGGGCGTGCCTGCCCCAAACCCTGCTCATCATTCGTACCTTACGGCTCGAATGGAACGGCGTGTCGTGCTTACATAACTTCACCGAGGAGTTATCGAACAGACAGGAGGTACAATGACCAAAACGAATGTTCAACCGATTCCTAGCAATTCCCAGCACCACGACACGCCGAACAACAAAACGCACGTCATCAAGTTCCGTGTGACAGCGGAGGAAAAAACGTCACTGGAACTCACTTGCAAACTCCTGAATCTCTCCCTCTCCACTTTTATCCGCCGCGCCATCCACAACGTCAAGATCGAGAAAACGGTCATCGTTGCAGGCGGCGGCGAAGAAACCCTGACCGCTGTTTCCACCCTACTTGCCCAGTGCAGCAAGATGGGCAGCAATCTCAACCAGCTTGCAAGGCACTTCAATTCCGGCGGTGCGGACACCGAGCAAATCCGAGCGAAAATCCTTGACGAACTTGCAGACCTGACCGCATTTCGGCTGCACGCCGAGAAAGTTCTGGGTGAACTGTATGGCAACGCTCAAGCATATAAGCTCTAAAAACTCGGACTACACCGCCATCGAAGCGTACCTCGTTTACCAGCATGATGCGTTCACTGGAAAGCAACTTCTGGATGAACAGGGCAGACCCATGCTGCGAGAATCGTACATTCTGGATACTCTTGAGTGTGGCGAAGCCTCGTTTGCAACTGCCTGTCTGCTGGCAAACCGAAAGTACAACAAGAACAATCACCCGGATGAGGTTAAAAGCCACCAGTATATCATCAGCTTCGACCCACGGGATCCAACGGAAAGCGGACTGACCATGGAGAAAGCGCAAGCCCTTGGTTTGCAGTTCTGCAAGGACAACTTCCCCGGTCATCCTGCCATCGTCTGTACCCACCCGGATGGGCATAACCATTCGGGAAACATCCATGTCCACATCGTGATCGGCAGTATCCGAACACGAGAAGTGGAACACAAGCCTTATATGCAGAAGCCCCGCGACTGGTGCGAAGGCATGAAGCACTCCAGCACCGCCCAGACCATGCGGCACCTGCGTGTCGAGGTCATGGAGCTGTGCGAAGGTGCCGGACTGTACCAGATCGACCTGCTCAACGGCTCGAAAGAGCGTGTCAGCGAAGCCGAGTATTGGGCGCGCAGGCGTGGCCAGTTGAAACTTGACCGTGAGAACGCAGCCCTTACCGCAACCGGACAGCAGCCCAAGCAGAAGAAGTTTGAAACCGTAAAAGATACCCTGCGGAAACAGATTTCTTCGGTACTGTATCGCGCTGTGAGTTTTGAGGAGTTTTCCGATAGGCTCATGCAGCAGTACGGCATTGCCGTCAAGGAAAGCCGTGGACAGCTTAGCTTTCTGCCCGCTGGCAGAACGAAGTTCATCCGAGCGAAACATCTCGGGGACAAGTTCGACAAGGCAGAAGTGCTTGCTGCCCTGACCGCAAACGCAGCGCGCAAACCCAAGGTACAGTCTAAAACGACCAACCTTGCAAAGCTGATTGATATTCAGGCAAAGCTGACCGAGGGCAAGGGCATTGGCTACGAACGTTGGGCAAAGAAGTTCAACCTCAAAGCCATGTCGCAAACTCTGATCCTCTTGCAAGAGAAAGATTTGCTCAACGAGGATGATTTGAACCAGCGCATCGCTGAACTGGAAACCAAGTATCACGACTCACTGGCCGTGGTGAAAGACCTCGAAGGTCGCATGAAGGCCAACAAAGAACTGCGCTATCAGGTCGCAGCCTACACCAGCACCAAGAACATCACACAGCAGTTAAAGACCGCCAAGCGACCCGCAGCCTTTGAGGAGCAGCACCGTGCAG
>ERZ1673730.964-NODE-964-length-26503-cov-38.936857_pt1 | contig 26503 bp, 23 predicted proteins | sample MGYA00580200_ERZ1673730 | MGnify/ENA primary metagenome ERZ1673730 (study PRJEB41218, sample SAMN15661761) | gut metagenome | host: Homo sapiens | place: Canada: London | collected 2015-08-20/2019-03-30 | study: EMG produced TPA metagenomics assembly of...
GCAAAATTTTTCAAAAAAATTTGAGAGCCGCCAAAAAGCAGCTCTCAGGGAGTGGTTATTCGGTTATTGCTTCCGCCGCCTGTGCGTAGCTCATGTCCTCAAAATAGATGAGATAGAGCGCCTCCCGATACTATGATATAAGGAGCGTGATGCGAAATGACCGTTGGCGAAGCCATCATCAAGCTGCGCAGCGAGCGCAGGATTTCGCAAAAAGAGCTTGCGGAGGATTTGAATGTGAGCTGCGCAACGGTAAACCGTTGGGAGAACGGAAGAACCGTTCCGAATAAGATGACGATGTTCGTTATACGGGAATACTGCAAACGCCGTGGCGTACAAGCCGGAGGACTTCATCAGCGGCGATGAGCGCCCCGTGCGCAGAAATCCGCTGATTACCTCCATCCTCTACTACTCAAAGGATGTGGAGAGCTTCGGCACAGGCTTGAAGCGGATTGCCGACGCCTGCAACGAAGCAAATTGCCGGTTTGCGTTTAAGATTATGAAGTCAGGGTTCGTTGTTGTGTTCTTCCGCAGTGAAAGTCACGACGCACAAGATAACGCACAAGTCGGCGCACAAGATGCCGCACAAGTCGGTATCAGAGATAAGATTTTGGCCTGCTGCCAAGAGCCGCGTTCCAGAACCGAGATCGCCGCATACTGCGGATATAAAAGCGTCCGCAGCCTTATGCAATCCCATTTGAAGCCCCTGCTGGAAAGCGGGCAGCTTCGCATGACCATTCCCGACAAGCCCAACAGCCGCAATCAAAAATATGTTGCGGTCAAACCGGAGGAATGATATGTTCACCTATATTTCCATTGAAGAATTTGCGGACGGCGTAGTAAAAAACAACAAGGACGCCAACCGCAGGGAGCTAATCGCGGCACTGCGGGAATCCCTTGCCGCCAAGAAAAACGGCGCAAGATGCATGATCTGCGGCGCGCCCATCTGGGCGGCCGGCAGCGCCATCACGGGGACGAATAAAACGAAAAGGTGCTGTCTCACTAAGAGGCAGCCCCTTCCCGAAAACAATATTCTGTCTTATTGGACCGCTCCCGATGGCGGTTTTTGCTTTATCATTTGTCTCACAGAAGAAATCAAATTTCGATCTGGTGAATGACTTCCTTGAGCTTGTCTGCGCTGTGGTGGAGCTTTGCGACCTCGTCGTCCGTCAGAGTGTTGAGGATCTTGCCGCGGACGCCGTTGCGGTCGACCAGCGCGAGCGTGGACAGGCAGACATCCTCCACACCGTACTCGCCGTGCATCATGGTCGAGATCGTGAGCGCCGTGCCCGCCGTATTCAGGCAGCACTTGCAGAGGTGGCAGACCGACATGGCAACGGCATAGAACGTCGCGCCCTTGGCCTTGATGACCTGACCGCCGGAGGTGCGGACAAATTCCTCCATCGCGGCGTATTCGTTCTCATTGTCCCACTTGATGCGGTCGTGGTCGGGCGAGCTTTCCCGATAGACATTGACATGGTTGTTCGCAATGTGCACCAGAGACCAGGGCACGAACGAGGAATCGCCGTGCTCGCCGTAGACGTGCGCGTGCACGTTCTTCGGGCTGATGCGGAAGCGCTTTGCCAGCGCGGACTGAAGACGGCTTGTATCCAGAATGGTGCCGGAGCCGATGATCTGACGCTCAGGCAGGCCGGAGATCTTTGTGAACACATAGGTCAGCACGTCGACCGGGTTGGAGACGATGATATAGATCGCATTCGGCGCAGCCTTGACGATCTGCGGCGTGATGTCCTTGATGATATTGACGTTGGCCTGCGCCAGATCCAGACGGCTCTGACCGGCCTTTCTCGGCATGCCGGAGGTGATGATCACAATGTCCGAGCCCTCGGCGTCCTCATAGTCGCCGGAACGCACGATCGCCGGCGAACAGAACGGCGCGCCCTGATAAATATCCAGTGCCTCGCCGAATGCCTTCTGCTTGTTGATATCGATCAGCAGGATCTCCGATGCGATTCCCTGGATCATCAGATCGTTGGCAATGGTCGCGCCGACGCTGCCCGCGCCAATAACAGTGATTTTGCTCATGAAGACTACCATCCTTTCAAGATCGCTCCCGCGGCGGCTTTGGCTGCGTGCCTGCCCTGCCGTGGGCGCTGTTGGATTTTCATCCATATTTCTTTACCGATAAAATTATATCGAATTATCCATGGAAACGGAAATGCTTTTCCCTCATGTCCCATATAATTTCTGATATGCTTCACTTGCAGTGTTCCAGGATGTGCTGAACGTAGCCGGACTCGATTTCCGTCATGACGTAGCGCGGATGGAGGATGATGGCGTTGTGATAGACCGTCTGATTGTCAAGACATGTCCTCTGAACAAGGCCCCACCGCTCCACAAACGCCTCCGGCATTTCCGGCCCCCACATATACGCTCCCGGCAGTCTTTGCAGCAGCGTCAGCTGCGCCATGCGGTCAACGGTGTAGATCTTGCGGCAGGCGACATTCTGCTGCCTGCCGTGTGCGCGGAGGTTGTCTCCGTGGACGATCTCGGCAAAGCCCTCCAGCTCGCTCATACGGATGGCCGGTCTTTCCGCCAAAGGATGGCTCTGCGGCAGGATGAGCACATAGCGGTATTTGCTCAGAATTTGCAGACTCAGCTCGCGCTGCGCCGTCTGCTCCTCAAAATAGTCGCGGTATTCGGCGCGGAAGCGGATGACGCCGATCTCCGCCTCACCCGAGGAGAGTATCTCCAGCGCACGGCGCGCGTGGCATTCCAGAATCCGCGCGTCCAGATCGCGTTCCGGATTCAGGGACGCAATATACTCCGATGTTGCCTCAAACAGCCTGGTTGAGCGCGGGATGCACACGCGCAGCCGATTCGGCACCGCGTTGCGCGGCCCGAGGGCCTCGATATAGTCCATCTCGCGCAGCATGTTGCGCGCATGCTTGAGAAATTTCGCGCCGCGCTCGGTCGGGCGGACGCCGCGGCTCGTGCGCTCAAAAATGCGGAAGCCGAGCGACTGCTCCATGTCGTGCAGAATGCGGCTCAGATTCGGCTGCCCCAGAAACAGATTTTCCGCCGCCTGCGAGATGGAGCGCGTGCGCTCGATCTCGATGATATACTGCAAATGCTGTGTGTTCATACCGGTACCTCATTCTTCCTCATAAAAGCACGCCTGTATCATATTAAAAATAGTATAGCACCTTTCCGCCCATTTGAACAGGGTGAAAAGTGCACAGTGTGTCCGCCTCCGGGCATGAAAAAATTCAGATTTCTAATGATTGCTTTCCTGTCGGAAACCGGTATAATAGGAAGTAATATGGGGAAAGTTGGGGGATACCGTATGAAAAGAGTATGGATCGCCGTGATATCCGTTCTGGCTGCGGCGCTGATTGGCGCCGGAGCGTGGTTTTTCCTATCCGAAAGCCGCCAGCAGGCGCAGGTCGAGGCCGAACACGACGCTGTTTTCACCGAATACGAACGTCTTCTCCGCAGCGCCGAGGGAAGCACCCTCTCCGTGCTCGAAGGCGGCAAAGAGATCGGCACGTTCACACTGCACGAGCTCGGCCTGCTTCGCGGAACACAGGCAGCGGCGGAGCAGATCTACAGCGTCCGTGACCGCATGCCTCACGACGCATTTCACGCGCTTCCGCGCGCCGACAAGCTGACCTGGTCGCAGGAGCGTCACCCGCAGAACGTCTCGCTTCCCGTTGTGATGGACGGTTTTGATCCGTCGATGGTGTTGACGGCGCTCCGCGCCATTCCGCGCAAGGCTGCCGAAAACGCCTTTGTCCGGTTCGAGGACGGCGCATTCGTGATCCACGACGCCGTTCCCGGCACGATTCTCCGGGAGGATGCGGTCACCGGCGCACTGCATGACGCCGCTGCCGCCTTTGTCCTCACTCCCGGTGCGCCCGTGTCTGCCACTGTGGAGATCACCGACTTTGACTGCTACGTTCCGCCGGAGATCACGGCGGAAACCGGCGATTTTGATCTTGAGGCGCTCTTCCGTGCAAAGCTCGTTGATATGGAGCTGACCGTCAACTTCCGGGGCGTGTCCATTGACCTCAACAGCGTTGCACTTCGGAACTTTGTCACGCTCGGCAAGGACGGCCGCGTGCAGGTCCAGAAAAAGACGCTCGCGCAGCAGATCTCCGCGTGGAGCGAGACCTATGACGAGCACAACACGGAGTTTATTTTTGACTCGTTTGTTGACGGACCTGTCCCGATCGCCTTTTTGAAAGTCGATTACACACTCGATCAGGCCGCACTGGCCGCGCTTCTGGAGCCGCAGCTGCGCCAGCTTGAGAGCTTCCGCGTCGATGCGCCCTTCCTGTGCACGAAACCTGACGGCGAGCCGTTCTCGCTCGGAGACTCCTACATCGAGGTCGACATCACGAACCAGCACATGACCTATTATCAGGATGGGCGGCTTGTCGTCGATACCGACATTGTGAGCGGACAGCCCGGCGGGCACGCCACACCGAGCGGCCTGTATCATTCCTATTACAAATGTGAGGATATCTGGCTCACGGGTGAAGATTACTTCGTCTTTGTCGACTACTGGATCAGTGTCACGCCCGACACGACCATTGGCCTGCATGACGCCGACTGGCGTACAAACTTCGGCGGCGAGGTCTATCTCTACGGCGGCTCACACGGCTGTGTCAACACGCCGAAGGAAGCCATGAAAAAGATCTATGACACCATCAACGTTGACGATCACATCCCCATCCTCGTCTACACACATCAGAAACCGCAGACAACAAACTGATGTCCAGATTTTTTCGGAAATGCTGCCGCTCAGGCAGCATTTCCTTTTGAGAATTCACACATTTTTCTTTTTTTACGCCATCTGCTGTGCTATAATCATTCATTAGAATGTAGAAGTATACGTTGCGCCGTCAGGCGGCGCAGGAAGGTTTGATTATGGGACTTTTTTCGAAACTGTTCGGCACGCGCTCTGAGCGCGAGGTCAAAAAGCTCGAGCCGCAGGTCAGCGCCGTCATGGCGCTGGAGGAGCCGTACCGCAAGCTCACCGACGAGGAGCTGCGCGCCAAGACGCAGGAATTCAAAAGCCGTCTGGCCGGCGGCGCCACACTGGACGACATCCTGCCGGAGGCCTTTGCCACGGTTCGCGAGGCAGCCGACCGCGTGCTTGGTATGCGTCCGTACCGCGTTCAGGTCATCGGCGGCATCGTCCTGCATCAGGGCCGCATCGCGGAAATGAAGACCGGTGAAGGCAAAACGCTCGTCGCGCTGCTGCCGGCATACCTCAACGCTCTCACCGGTGAGGGCGTCCACATCGTCACCGTCAACGACTACCTTGCAAAGCGTGACGCCGAATGGATGGGCAAGGTGCATCGCTTCCTCGGCCTGTCCGTCGGTCTGATCGTCCACGATCTGAGTGCGGAGCAGCGCCGCGCAGCCTATGCAGCCGACATCACCTACTGCACCAACAACGAGCTCGGCTTTGATTACCTGCGTGACAACATGGCCATTTACAAGGCAGAAATGGTGCAGCGCGGGCACAACTTCGTCATCGTTGACGAGGTCGACTCGATCCTCATCGACGAGGCGCGCACCCCGCTCATCATCTCCGGCAAGGGTGAGGAATCGTCCAAGCTCTACGAGATGGCGGACTATTTCGTCTCGCGGCTCAAAAAGCAGGTCTTTGCCGCCTCCGACGACAAGGAGCTTCAGGATCAGTACGACTGCGATTACATCGTGGTCGAAAAGGACCACACCGTCTCCCTCACCCAGCAGGGCATTACCAAGGCTGAGGAGTTCTTCGGCGTGGAGAATCTGAGCGACGTGGAAAACACCACGCTCTCGCACCACATCAATCAGGCCATGCGTGCGCGCGGTCTCATGAAGCGGGACATTGACTACGTCGTGAAGGACGGACAGGTCATCATCGTTGACGAGTTCACGGGCCGTCTGATGTACGGCCGCCGCTACAACGAGGGTCTGCATCAGGCCATTGAGGCAAAAGAGGGCGTCAAGGTCGCAAGCGAAAACAAGACGCTCGCCACCATCACGTTCCAGAATTTCTTCCGTCTTTATAAAAAGCTCTCCGGCATGACCGGTACGGCGCTGACCGAGGAGGAGGAGTTCGGCGGCATCTACAACCTCGACGTTGTGGAGATCCCCACGAACAAGCCCGTCATCCGTATCGACGACCCGGACGTTGTCTATAAGACCGAGGCGGGCAAGTACCGCGCCGTCATCCGCCAGATCAAGGAGTGCCACGCCAAGGGCCAGCCGGTGCTGGTCGGCACGATCTCGATCGAAAAGTCTGAGCTTCTGTCGCAGATGCTCAAAAAAGAGGGCATCCCGCACAACGTTCTGAACGCGAAGCACCATGAGAAGGAAGCCGAGATCGTCGCGCAGGCAGGTCATTTCGGCGCCGTCACCATCGCGACGAACATGGCAGGCCGCGGCACCGACATCATGCTCGGCGGCAACGCCGAATTCATGGCGAAAAACGATCTGCGTAAAAGCGGCATGTCGGACGAGCTGATCGCCGAATGCACCTCCTTTGCCGAAACGACCGACCCGGAGATCCTTGCCGCACGCGAGGCGTACAAGGAGGCCTATGCAAAGCACAAGCCCGAGGTCGATGCCGCAGCCGACCGGGTGCGGGCGGTGGGCGGTCTGTTCATCATCGGCACCGAGCGTCACGAATCCCGCCGTATCGACAATCAGCTCCGCGGCCGCGCCGGCCGTCAGGGCGACCCCGGCGAGACGCGCTTTTATCTGTCGATGCAGGACGATGTCATGCGTCTGTTCGGCTCGGAGCGTGTGCTGGGCATGATGGACACCCTCGGCATTGACGAAGACACGCCCATTGATGCAAAGATCCTCTCCGGCGCGATCGAAAACGCGCAAAAGACCGTAGAGAGCCGCAACTATCAGGTTCGTAAGAACGTGCTGGAATACGACGATGTCATGAACATCCAGCGTAAGATCATTTACGAGCAGCGCCGCGAGGTGCTCGATGGCGAGGACCTCCAGAAGAACATCCAGTCGATGATCCATTTCGTCATCGACGGCATCGTGCATTCCGCCTTCGGCGAGCAGAAGCATCTGGCGGACCGCGCACAGTTCAACGATATGATGCGCCATGTCGAGGGCGTCTACCTGCCCGTGCATAGCTGGACCGTCACCGACGAAGAGCTTTCGTCGCTCACAAAAGAGCAGGCGGAGGAAAAGCTTCTCTCGCTCATGAAGGCCTTCTATGCCGCCAAGGAAAAGCACTATACCTCCGCCGTCATGCGCGAGATCGAGCGCGTCATCACGCTGCGCGTGGTCGATGAGTACTGGATGGATCACATCGACGCGATGGACGATCTGCGTCAGGGCATCCGCCTGCGTGCCTATGCGCAGGACGATCCGGTCGTTGCCTATAAGCGCGAGGGCTTCGAAATGTTTGAGGCGCTCACCTCCGCCATCAAGGAGGAGATCGTGCACCGTCTGTTCGCCTTCAGTCTCAAGGAGGATGAGCAGGTCAAGCGCAAGCGCGTGGCCAAGGTCACGGGCGTCGGCGGCGGAGGCGATCATACTGTCAAACGCCAGCCCGTTGTCAAAAAGGTCAAGGTCGGCCCGAACGACCCCTGCCCCTGCGGCAGCGGTAAAAAGTATAAAAAGTGCTGCCGTGACAAGGATCTTGCCGCCGAGCGCGGTCAGAGCGGCAACTGAGCCAGCTCGCGCAGCGCGCATCCCGGCAGACAAGGAGCATTATGTTTCACACCATCAAACAGGGAACTCTGGAATATCTGACTGCCGATGTGCTGACGGGAAGCATCCACTGCTTCTCCACGCGCCTCGGCGGCGTGAGTGAGGGCTGCCTCGCAAGCCTCAATCTCGGCACGCATCGCGGCGACAAGCCGGAAAACGTGCTGGAAAACTACCGCATTCTCGGCACCGCCGTCGGCTTTCAGCCGGAGGAGACAGTGTTCACCAAGCAGCGTCACACGGACATCGTGCGCTGTGTCGGCCGGGAAAACCGGGGCGAAGGCCTCCTGCGCGAGCAGACTGAGGTCTGCGACGCGCAGATCACCGATGAACCGGGCGTCGCGCTGGTCGCGTTCACCGCTGACTGCACGCCGATTTTGCTCTTTGACCCCGTCCGCAAAGCCATCGCCGCCATCCACGCCGGATGGCGCGGCACCGCGCTTGGGATCGCAGCAAAGACCGTCGAGGCCATGACGCGCGCATACGGCTGTAGGCCGCAGAATATCCGCGCCGCCATCGGCCCGTGCATCGGGCAGTGCTGCTTTGAGACGGACGAGGACGTGCCGCAGGCGATGCGCAGCGCCCTTGGCAGCGAGGCTGAGGCCTGCATCGAACGGCGCGGCGAAAAATTCCACGTGGACAACAAGGCGCTCAACCGCATCTGGCTGACGCGCGCGGGCGTCCGGTGCATCGACATCAGCGCCGACTGCACCATGTGCCAGCCGGATCGCTTCTGGTCGCACCGCGTCACGCACGGCGAGCGCGGCAGTCTTGCCGCCGTCATCCGCCTGCCCGCGCAGCGCTGAAGGCCGGTGCGCCGCATCCCTGTGAAGGAGATCACACCATGAAAAAAGCAATATGTCTTCTGCTGGCGGCAGCACTGCTGACAGGACTCCTGTCCGCCTGCTCCGACAAGAAGCTGACCATGAACTGGGTGAAGGACCGCTTCAAGAGCATCACCTCCGGCGACGACGCAGAAAGCACGCCCGCGGATGCCGACGACAAGGCGCCGAACCGCGAGACGCCGGTCGCGCTGGCGACGGAGTCCTCGAACGAGCTGACTGAGTACGGTCTTGCCTATCAGGCGGAATACGGTCTGGACCCCTATGACTGTCTGAGTCTCAACAACCGCGTCATTCTCTCCTTTCTCTATGAGAGCCTCTTTGTCGTGAACAGCCGCTATGCGGCAGAGCCCGTGCTGGCGACCGGCTACGACGTCTCCGGCGACGGCCTGAGCACAACGGTTTATCTGCGCCGCGGCGTTTTGTTCCATGACGGCAGAGAGATGAGCGCAAAGGATGTCATCTATTCCATCTCGCAGGCGCGCGGTTCGGATTATTACGGCTCGCGTTTCTACGCCGTCACGGATGTCACCGCGCAGGACGATTATACGCTCGTCCTGACCACCTCGGTCGCCTATGAATGCCTGCCGCTGCTGCTTGACATTCCCATCATCCGAGATACGAGCGCCGATGCCAAGCCCGAGCCGCCGGAGGCGGAAGCTCCGGAGGGTGCGGAGTCCTCGGAGGCGGCGGAATCTCCGGAGGACGAGGAGGGCGTCACCGAGGAATCTACAGACGCGCCCGTGGAAGGCTCCGCGGAGAAGCCTGCAGAAGAACACACGGAGGCGCCAAAAGAGGACGAAACGCCTCCTGCACCGGAGGAGCCGGCGCAGCCCGTCGGAACGGGGCCGTATCGTTACGCCTCAGCCACGCGGCTCGAGCGCTTTGACGGTTGGTGGCAGGAGGTTGCGCCGCTGGCAGATTTCCCCTACATTTCTCTTTACACCGCAGAGACCTCCGCCGAGATTCGTGACCACTTTGAGTATGAGGACATCAACATGGTGCAGACCGACCCGAATTCCTCTGCTTATGTCAACTTCCACAACGACTATGAGCTGTGGACAGCCCCCACGACGGTCATGCAGTACATTGGCTACAACCTCAACAGCAACGTCTTTTCAAACTACGGACTGCGCTCGGCGATCACCTACGCCATTGACCGCGAAACGCTCGTCACGGAGCAGGCCGGCGGCTTTGCCACCGCCTCCTCCCTTCCCTGCCCGCCGCAGGCGCCGTTTTACGACGCGCGGCAGGCCAACTCCTACAGCTACAGCCCCTCGCGCTTCCACGAGCAGCTGGAGAGCGCGAGCGTCAAGGACATGGACGGCGACGGCGTGCTCGATCTGTACGTCACATCGCTGGGCTACGCCGTGCCGGTGAGCGGCACCATGCTCGTCTGCTCGTCCAGTTATCAGCGCGTGCAGACGGCGTCGGCCATTGTGTCCGCGCTCAACGCGCTGGGCTTTGACCTGACGCTCAAGAGCGTGGATACAAGCGAGTTCCGTCAGCTTCTCGCCCTCGGTTCCTTCGACCTCTACTACGGCGAGGTGCGGCTGTCGGCAAACTTTGACCTCAGCTCCTTTTTCCGCTTCGGCGGATCGCTGGCTTACGGCGCACTGGCTGACAACTACATGGAGAATCTCTGCCATCTGGCGCTTGCGAACAACGGCAACAACTATAACCTCTATGAGCGCCTCTGCGGGCGCGGCTATATCACGCCGGTGCTGTTCAAGAACTACGCCATCTACACCACGCGCGGCTCTGTCGCAGACCCGTCGGGATACCTCGACTGGTTCCTGCCGCAGCGTCCGACAACAGAACAGGAATAAAAAATCGGGAGGAAGCGTGTTGCTTCCTCCCGATTTTTTGATTTATTCGGCGTCGTAGCCCGCTTCCTTCACCGCCGCGACCAGTGCCGCGCGGTCGGCGCTGCCGGTCACGGTCGCGGTCTTTTTCTCAAGATCCGCCTCTGCCTGCTCCACGCCCGGAACGCCCATCAGGGCCTTTTCCACATGCGCCTTGCAGTGGCCGCACATCATACCTTCTACCTTCAAAACTGTCTGCATTTTTGTTTCCTCCATATCTGTATTGGTTTTTGCCGGGGGCATTTCCCCGGAAATATCCTCTGTTTTCGGCTTGAAAAAGCGCAGGCGCAGCGCGTTCGTCACAACGAACACGGAGCTGAGGCTCATCGCAGCCGCGCCCAGCATCGGGCTGAGGCGGATGCCAAGCGGGATGAGCACGCCCGCCGCGATCGGGATCCCGAGCGTGTTGTAGAAAAACGCCCAGAATAGGTTCTCCTTGATGTTGCGAATGACGGCGCGGCTGAGATCGACGGCACGCACCACATCCATCGGATCCGAGCGCATCAGCACCACGTCCGCCGACTCCATCGCCACATCCGTTCCGGCGCCGATGGCGATGCCGACGTCTGCGCGCATGAGCGCGGGCGCGTCGTTGATGCCGTCTCCGACCATAGCGACCACCTTTCCCTCACTCTGGAGCTGGCGGACGGTCTTTTCCTTGTCCGCCGGAAGCACGCCGGAGATGACGCGGGCAATGCCGAGCCGCTTTGCGATGACATTCGCCGTCAGCGCATTGTCGCCGGTCAGCAGCACGACCTCCATATGGCGGCGCTGAAGCGCCTGCACCGCTTTGCGGGAGGTCTTTTTCTCCACATCTGCCACCGCAATGGTGCCCAGAAAGCGGCCGTCCGCCGCCGCGAAATAGAGCGGTGTTTTTCCTTCGCGCGCAAAGTGCTCCGCGTCCTCCGGCTCTGCGCCGTGCTCCTGCAGGAATGTGCGGTTTCCGGAGAGATAACGCACGCCGCCCAGCTCCGCCTCAATGCCCTTTCCGGGCACGGAACGGAAGTGCTCCGCCTCCGGGATCGTGACACCCTCCTCGGCTGCCTTTTTCAGTACAGCCTCCGCCAGCGGATGCTCCGACTGTTTTTCCAGTCCCGCCGCCAGCCGCAGAAGCTCCTGCGCGGCAATGCCGTTCGGCGCAAGATCCGTCACAACGGGCTTTCCCTCGGTCAGCGTGCCGGTCTTGTCCATGACCACCGCCGTGACCTTGTGCAGTTCTTCAAGTGATTCGGCGCTCTTAAACAGCACGCCAAGCTCCGCCCCGCGTCCCGTACCGACCATGATGGCCACCGGCGTTGCAAGTCCCAGCGCACACGGGCAGGAGATGACCAGCACGGAAATGCCCACGCTCAGCGCGTAATCTACGCTCTTTCCGAGCGCCAGCCACACAATGGCCGCCGCCAGCGCGATGCACATGACGACCGGAACGAACACGCCCGCGATCTTGTCCGCCAGACGGGCGATCGGCGCCTTTGAGCCGCCCGCCTCCTCCACCAGACGGATGATCTGTGCCAGTGTCGTGTCCTCACCGACCTTTTCGGCCCGGAAACGGAGGAAGCCGGTCTTGTTGATGGTCGCTGCCGCGACCCGGTCGCCCTCTGACTTTGCAACCGGCATACTCTCGCCGGTCAGTGCGCTCTCGTCCACGGCAGAGCTGCCGGAGATGACCACGCCATCGACCGGAATGCGCCCGCCCGGCCGGACACAGAGGATATCGCCCACGACGACCTCCTCAACAGGGATCTCGCGCTCCGCGCCGTCCCGCTCCACGACCGCCGTCTTCGGAGACAGGTCCATCAGCTTTTCGATGGCCTGCCCGGTCTTTCCCTTGGCGCGGGTCTCAAAATATTTTCCGAGCGTCACAAGTGTCAGGATCATACCCGAGGACTCGAAGTAAAGTCCCGTTGTCTCGCCGGTCAAAATGGCATAAAAGCTGTAGAGAATGCCCGCCGCCGAGCCGACGGCGACCAGTGTATCCATATTCGGTGCGCCATGAAAGAGCTTTGCAAAGCCGCTCGTGAAGAACACACGGTTCACGATCAAAATCGGCAGCAGGAACAAAAGCTCCGTCGCCGCCATGATGAAAAAGCCCCGCATTCCGTCGTGAAACACATGCGGCATCGGCAGCCCAACCATATGTCCCATTGAGACGTACATCAGCAAAATCAGCGACACCGCCGACACCCAGATGCGCGTCTGCATGTTTTTCAGGCGTTTTTCCTGCGCCGCATTCTTCCGCGCGGCGTGCTCGCCGCTGCTGAGCGCCGCGCCATAGCCCTCGCGCGTGATGGCATCGATGATGGCCTGCGGCGAGGTCTTTGTCTCGTCATAATCCACGTCCATCCGTCCGGCAAGCAGATTGACCTCCGCCTTCCGGACGCCGGAGACCTGCCCTGCCACGCGCTCGACCCGTGCGCTGCACGCCGAGCACGTCATACCCGTCACGTTGAATCTCTGTTTCATCTCCGTTTTGCTTCCTTTCTCAAGGACTTCACTGCATTCAGTCTGCCGCATTTTCGCACGGCAATACACACTGTCCGCAGATTTTGTTTTCGTCATATGTCGATAATAGCGCAACAGGCGGCATTTGTCAACTCCCGCCGCAGGATATTTCTCACCCCGACGGCCCGCGATATTATTTATCGTCCGACCAATCCTTGTTGATCGGCTCTTTCATTTTGAATTGCACCCTGTCCTCCGGAAAAGCCACACGATCAAATCCCTCTTAAGCGCAAAAACAGGCAGCCCTCAACCGAAGTTGTGTGATGCCTGCTTTGCTGTCTGATTCTGTCCGGAAGGTGCCGATCTTTTTCTTCCAATCGCCGCCGGCCTCTCCGATTTATAATCATGTGTTTTGGCGCTCGCATCCGCATTTGCAGTTGACGCAGCCACACGTACACCCGCGCTTTTTCCCTTCGCACAGGCGATAGTTGCCGCCCGAGATGACGAACCGCTTGCCGTTCACCAGACAGTCGGCGATTTTTTCCCGTGCGCCCTGATAGATCTCCGTGACCGTGGTGCGGGAGATCTCCATGCGTTCGGCACATTGCTCATGCGTCATTTTTTCAAGATCGACCAGCCGGACGACCTCAAATTCATCCACTGTCAGTTCAACTGTCTGCGCGTTTTGTACCGCATCCGGCGAAAACTGCGCATAGACCGGTTCCTTGCAGATTTTACGGCTTCTCTGCGGCCTTGGCATGCACCCGCCCCCCTTTCCCGGTATATGTCGATTATAGCACGCGCCTCCAACGCTGTAAAGCGCAAAAAGCCCTCGCTTCCGGCACGGCCTTGGTCGAAATCGGAAGCGGCAGGCGCTGCGCGCGGAGCCTGCCCAGCCAAAGTGATTTCGGCACACGAAAAAATGCGAAATCAGGGCTTGACAAACGCCCGATTATTCACTATAATAATCGGGCTGACGGGGTGTGGCGAAGTTTGGTATCGCGCTTGGTTCGGGACCAAGAGGCCTCGGGTTCGAATCCCGACACTCCGACCAAATCCGGCTGAAATCTTCTGATTTCAGCCGGATTTTTCTGCGTTTTCAGAACTTTTTCCGATGGATAATTCTGTGACTTTTCCGCTTGACCCAAACCTGACCCAAACGGGAATTCGGAGTGGAAAGCACCGGAAGATAAATTTTGCCGCCTGCCGGAGCAATTCCGGCAGGCGGTGTACGCTTTTCTGCTCATTTCTTGCCCTTACCCGACGCTTGCCATGAAGCCGCTGATTTTCTGCGCGGCTTCTTTTTTCATGCCTGCCGTGACATGGGTGTAAACGTCCAGTGAAAACTCCGCGGAAGCGTGACCGAGGATCTCCGCGACTGTTTTCGGGTCAATGCCGCTTTGGATCGCCAGCGTCGAGAATGTGTGTCTGAGGTCATGGAATCTGACGTGTTCCTCAATACCAGCCTTTTCTAACAGCTTCTTGTGAATCCGCCCGACGCAGTCTGGACCGTACATCCCACCTGTCTTGGGCGACGGGAACATATACGGACTGAACGGGTGATTCTTTCGATCTTCGACCAGCAGTCGAATTGCTTCGTCGCTGAGATAAATCTCTCGGACGGAGTTTTCTGTTTTCGGCTCCGTCACGACCAATTCTCCCTTGCCGCGCGACACAGATTTTGATACAGTCAGCGTCTTCGTCTGTAAGTTCAGGTCGCTCCATAGCAGCGCCACCAGTTCCCCGCGCCGCAAGCCAGTACTCAGTTCCAGATAGAACATCGGCAGGACGCCCCATTCCTCCGCCGCTTTTAAGTAGTCGCGAATTTTCTCCGGCGGAATGATCTGCATTTTCTTCTTTTCCTTCTTCGGCAGGCGGCAGCCGTTTGCGGGATTGTGCGGAATCAGCCGCTCTGTCACCGCCTGCTCCAAGCATTGCCGCAGCATCGTGTGCAGCACTCGGATGGTCTTGTTGCTGAGACTCAGATCGTCCATGTTTTCGTACCGCTGCACTCTGCCGTCCGCCTTCGTCTCATTGTAGAATTTCTGGATTTGCAGCGTTGTAAGTGCTGTCAGTTTGACGTCCCCGATGCGCGGCACGATATGCTGGTCGATGTAATTTTTGTAATACGCCGCCGTGGACGCTCGGACGGATGGCTTTGCGTAGTTCTCATACCAGAGCTGCGCCCACTCGCCCACCGTGTAGTCGCGCCGCTTCGTCACATCGATCTTTTCGAGTTCTTCCATCGCCTTTTGCAGCTTCTCTTTGCATTCGCGTTGCGTCCGCGCGAGGACGCTCTTTGCGATTGGTTTCCCCGTCTCCGGGTCAACGCCCGCCGTGTAGCGCCCCTCCCAGCGTCCGTCCTTTCGCTTGCGGATGTTGCCCTCCCCATTTGCCCGTTTCTTCGCCATCTGTGTTCCCCTTTCCGTTTTGGTAACACAAACAACTACCACAGAAAAGCAATAAAGTCTAGCAAATTTTTGAAAATTTCGGACATTTCTCAGACTTCGGCATCACGGTAAAAATGCTTATTCTTTGTTTACTGCGGCGCAGTTTTTGCGCCGGTCAGCTTCCACCTGCGTCCTTCTGTCGTTTATTGCGCGGACGTGCCTTTCAGAACACCTGCGCGCGAATTTTTAATGATGCGGGAAAAATATTCCACGGTCATTTGTGGTCGTGGTCTTTTAAATCAGCACGAAACGTTTCTCTTGAATTTCCACCAAACAGCCTATAAAATGTAACAGAGATGGCTTCCAGCGTTTCTCCGAGGATTTTTGGCAGAAAGTCTCCGGCGTATTCGCTTTGCAGATAGCCACAATAAAGCATGATTGCCTTTGCAATGAACTCATTTTGTGTGCTGCAGGCGTCGCTTTTGTAGTGCTCCTGTACCCGCTGCCATACGGCATCTTCCATCCAAACTGTGTGTCGACTTCTTCCTTCTGTTTTCATGCGCAAACCCTCCAGAAATCGTAATAGCGTCAAAATTATCCTTGATTTTACTGGCGTTTCGCGGCTTTCGGGCAATAACAGCGTCATTCCATTTTTAACAGCCGCAAAAAAGCGCCATTTTTATCCCCCGAAACTGCCCGCACTGCGGGCAGAAGTGGACGGGCTGGCGCAGAAAAGCGCCAGGCCTTTCTCCTGCCTTCTCGCCGCGGCGTCCAAAATCCCTCGATTTTGCCCGTTTCGGCGTGTTCCCACGTTTGTCGCAAGCGGCAGGTCTCGTCCATTCCGCTGCATCTCCTCTTTCGACCGAACCCGCTGCGCTGGACTTCGGTCGAATTTCCTGTTCTCCCGCACGTCGGCGCAACGTCCGGTTTTTGGGTTTCCGGTGGGCACGCGCCCGGCTGTGTCCGGAAAACCGGACACAGCCGCCACACGCGGCTCACGCTGGTGGACGGGCGGTTTCCTGCTGCGCCTGTTGGAACGCTTCCAACCGCTTTCGGATGCGTTCCTGCTCGCATTCCGCGTCCAGTTTTGCAAGCTTTTGCTCGTAAAACTGCTGGATGGAGAACTGAATGGGCAGGAGCGTGTACAAAAGGCTTCCGTTCTGCTTGCGTCCGTCCTGTGTGATGATGCTTGTGTGCTCTGTCTGAATCAGCCCTCGTTCGACCAGCTCGGTCACATATTTGCGTACCGTGTTCGGACTCATATTGACGGCTTTACCAATCGTTTTGTAGCTTGCATGGCACTGATATGTCGTCCGATCCTCAATGTACATCAGATAGCTGTAGACAGCCAACGCGCCCGGTGAAAGACCGAGGGCGAAAACCTCATTTGGCAGAGGAAAGTAGTTTTTAATCGGATCGCGCGACGTGTAATACTTATTCCTCATGCGCGCCTCCAGTCTGCCGTTCTACCCAGAGACGGAACTGCTCCTTCGGCACGACAAGTCGGCTGCCGATCCGCAGTGACGGGAAGCCATCCTCATGCAGAAGTTCATAGGCGCTCGACGGCGATATGCCCAGCGTGTGGGAGACAAGCTGCGCGTTGAGAAACAGCGGCAGCTCGTCAAAATTCTTGATGCTTGATGTGTTCAAAGTCTTTTTTACCTCCAACTGATTTTAGAAATTTCAGAGAAAAAACTTGCGTTTCGGAGGTCCCTCTGTTAGACTGAACACAGTTGCAGTCCGTGTTTTCCGAAACGCGGCGCGCCGTCCGACTGTTGCAGCAGCCGGGCGGCTTTTTTCTTTTCCGGTTACCATCCTCCATACCCGTTCCTGCCCTGCGGCCTTTTGTTGACGCACACGGCGTTGGCTTCGCCTTGGTACGCTGGCTGCTTTCGCAGCGTCGCGGCATACTTCCCCGGCGAGTATCGTCTTTGGAGATGGGTGTGAAATTTTCAAGGTACAAAGCAACTTTTCGTTGACAAGCTGTCTATGTGATGCTAGACTATGATAAAATAATTTAGACAGCTTTCTGATTTTAAGGTAACATAGGGCTGTATATTTGTCAAGACTATCACATTTATAATTTACAATTAGTCCATATTTGAGGTGACAGCCATGTGGTATGCAAAGATGTATTTCTCCGGTGAGAAGGAATTTTTTGAAAACGATGCGTTTGGAATGCAGGGCGTGCCGTCCAAGCAGTTGGAGCTTCCGTTTTTGGAAAGCCTGTTGACATTTCTGGAACTCGGCGAAAAAGAAATCACGCCGATGCTGGAACGCATCAGCGTGAATTGGGAGCGCTTTGTTGAAAGCCGCGCCCGCGAAGCGTATACAGCCGCGATGGTGGAGCTCGGTGTGCTGGCCGAGAAGCACATTTATCTTCGCCTTTTATATACGCGCAGCTTCGGCTGTTTTTCCGTAAATGGCTACGATCAAGCGGAAATTCAGGCGATTGCTTTGGACTTAAAGGAGTTTGTAACACAGTTTTCAGAGACAAGGAAGCAGGTCGAGAAGTTTTTGGAATGTGTGCTGGACGTGGATTCTGCCGGTCGAGAACCGCAGAAGCAGGCGGCGAAAAACTACCATTACGACCAGCCGAGAAATCCGGAACTGTTCCGATTTGAGCCAATCCCGCTGAGCTTTGAACCGGTCGAACCGGGCCGGTGCGCGCCTGTTTTATACTCGTCCGCTGTGCGGGACATGATCGACTATTCGCTGCGAAGCTGCGTCGAGCGCGGCGTGACCGTGCGCCGCTGCAAGAACTGCGGCCGCTGGTTCCCGCAGACCGGCCGTGTGAGCGCAGAGTATTGCGAGCGCCCCGTGAAGTACGGCGAGCAGCGCTGCCGCGAGATCGGCGCGTTCCGGCAGTGGACGAAAAAACAGACCGACGACCCGATTTTCAAGGCGTACCGCAAGGAGTACAAAAAGCGCTTCGCGTGGATCAAGGCCGGTCGCATCACCGACGAGCAGTTTTACGTCTGGAGCGAGCAGGCCAGAGAAGAAAAGAAAAAATGTGACCGGGAGATCATCTCGCTGGAGGAATTCCAGCAGTGGCTCCGCGACTCCAAAATATGAAAATACGCTGCCGGCAAGCTGCTGGCAGCGTAGTCTTTGTCTATTGCGAGTCTAAAATTGCTCTTTGCCATTGCAGCAAAAGCTGCAGGCGGCTCTTCGAACGAAGAGCCGCCCGTTTTGAAGGGATGCAATGTGTCAGTTCAGTTTTTGCTCAGTGCGCCCGTTTCCCAGACGCTGCTCATGCCGTAGTCAAAATAAATGACCTGACCACTCATGTAAGAGAAAATCTGGCTTCCGATGGCAACCAGCGGATATCCCATTTCCTCGGCCGAAGCCCAACGCCCATTCCAGCTGTTCAAGAAGATTTTTTCAATGACAGCTTTTCCTTCTGCTGCGTCGCCGTTCGGCGAGGTATTCCGGTTAAAATCGTCAGTCAGACCCGTGAGTGTATTTCCGGGGTTGATGGCATTCAACCGAATTCTGCGGCTGATATATTCCGGCGCATGAACCTTCATCTTGACATAGGCGCACAAACATTGCTTTGAAAACACATAGCCGCTGCGGATGACATCCGGATGCGTCGCATACCAATCCAATGCCGCTTCATAACTCGGCGCATTTACGACAGCTGCACAGTCAGCAAATACACCCTGCCATCCGAAGCCGCCAGTAGAGGCAATGATATTGACCGAGCCGTTATCCGCAATTCTGGGAAGTATCTTTTCCAGTAGGTATTTGTGCCCGAGGAAGTTGACCTTTTGCACCTCCAGCGCGTTAGAAGCATCCGCCTTCAAAGCGATGCCATGGCAGAGGAATATGGCGTCGATCTGCGAAGGAAGCGCTTCTGCCAGCACGTCGAGGTCTTCCTTTACGCCAAAGTCCGCATACAGCTCGCCTGCAACCGGGAAATCGAGCCCGCTGTGCCGTCCGTTCCGGCGGCAGATTGTATACACGTTTGCCCCCAGCTCATGCAGCAGCCGTGCTGCGGCAAGCCCCATGCCCGAGTAAGCACCAGAGACGACAACCGTTTTTCCTTCATAACCAAAGAGTTGTTTCAAATCCATCGTATTGTCCTTTTCTGTTGTAAAAAGCTTCTCAGCTTTCCGTAGGCGGATACTGGTCGATCGCGGGCTGGAACGCCATGATGTTGCGCATCATGCCGGAATCGGCAACGATGCACTCGCCCGTCACACCGTCTGCCATGCGCGTACACATGCCATAGACCACGATGGCGACAGAGTCTGCAGTCGGGACCTCGTCAAGCTTTGCAACCATCATTTCTTTTCTGATCTCTGCCTGCTTCTCGGGCGGCAGCGTTCTAACGGGACCATTTACCATGCAGCCGGGTGTAAACATACCGCCAGGTGCGACAGTATTGACCATGATGCCGTAGCGCTTGAGCTCCTTGGCAAGCTCGGTGGTCATGGCGATCACGCCGCCCTTGGACGCGGTATAGTGTGCGTAACCGCCGAACACAGGCTGCGGCAGATAGGCGGAGTTCGACGAGACAAGCAACATCTTGCCCTTGATTTTATGGTCGATCATATAGCGCGAAACATGCTTCGCGCAGCGGTATGCACCCAGCAGATTCACATCCAGCGTGTTTTTGAACACATCTTCCTCCAGATCTTCGATGTGCGCAAAGCTCCAGATACCGGCAGCCGTAACAAGAATATCAATCGAGCCGTAGGTTTCTGCCGTAAAGGAAATCAGATGCTTGACTTCTTCTTCGTTCCGTACATCTGTCTTGCAGAAAACGGTATCAAATCCTTCTTCCTTCAGAAGCCTTACAGCGAGATCACCCTTTTCCTGGGTCGAGCTGGCAAGGACGACCTTTGCTCCGCCCTGACACAGCCGCCGAGCCACACAGAAGCCGAGTCCCGACGTGCCGCCGGTCACGATGGCGACCTTCCCCTTTGCAAAAATCATTTCCTCCAGCGCAGCCGTGTTTGCCTGATAGCCGCGCAGAATCATTTCAGGTGTCAAATTCATAAGGTACCTCCCAGTAAATAAAATAAATTGTCGTCAGACGGATGTTTTTTCGGGCTTTTTCCCGGTCTCGCGCAGCAGCAGCGCACCAAGCAGTCCGATCAGGCACAACGCGAAGAACACGCGGTAAGCTACCGTCATGCTTGATGCTGCGGCGACACCCTGGAACAGGAACGAGACGATCACGCACAAAAGCTGCCCGATGCCGGAGGAGATGCTTGCCGCACCGCCGAGAATGGTCGGGTCGAACGGCTGCTTCGTCTCAATCATAATCGTGCTCTGCGCGGCAATCGGAATAAAATACAGTGCGCCCGCCGCAAGCGCCAGCACCACGATCAGCCCCGAGTACGAAACAAATGTGATGCCGAAGCCAGCCAAAATATAGAGAACAATCGCGCCGATCAGAATGGGTTTCCTGCGCCACATCTGCGCACACAGCACGCCGCCGAGCAGCGAGCCCGCGATGCCGAAAAGCGAGTTGAGACTCGAAATGGTCGTTGCAACCGTCGCGTCCATGCCGCGCTCTATTGTCAAGTAAGTCGGCAGGAACGACGCGATTGCCGTGTTTGCAATGGCAAAGGTCCCGGCAAACATCAGAAGCTTCCAGTACTGAATCTCCTTTGCTGCACGAAGCAAGGAGCTTTCTTTTTTCCACTGCCTGCCATCTGCGCACGCTGCTGCGCTGCCGCCAGAGCTTCGGCACTGTCGCGAGCAAAGAACGTCCATAAAAGCGCAACAACCGCAATAATGCCGGCATAGAGACCGAGGACAGCCTGCCATGTACCCAGCGCGTTGCAGAGTGGTCTTCCGATCGAGTAGGAAATAGCCAGGAACACACTGTTCGCCGCTGTGTTGAAGGTAATCATATAGGTGCGCTCTTTATTCGCAAACCATGTGGAAATGCATGGCGTCATGGACACGGTGTAAAGACCCTGACCGAAGCCGGAAATAAACCGCGCGAACAGAAACAGCCCAATATTGGGCGCCAGCGCCGCCACGAGATTTCCCAGAACCATCGACCAAATACTCAAAATGACAGACTTACGGATGCCGAGTTTATCCTGAATAACGCTGCCGATGAACATGCAGATACCCGTCGCGCCGAGCTGGATGGTCATGCTCAGGCCCGCGAGGCTCATGTCCACGCCGAACTGTGCCATAATATCGCCCATGAAAACTGCCGGGGCAACATACGGAACCATCGTGCAGAATGGAACAATCAGAATCAGAAATGCCATAAAGAACCGGTAAGGACGCCGGAAGGGCGCACCGGCATTCGGATCATATTTCATATGCTTCTCCTTTTCAGTCAATCTGCGGCGTCACCGCTTCGCCAAGGCTTGCCGCATAATGTGCACACGCTTTGACCGAATCTTCGTCGGAAGCGTCCATGTGGAAGGTATAGACCTCTGCACCGTAGGTTTCCAGTTCCTTTTTTGCCGCCGCAAGACCTGCTTCGCCGCGGGCGCAGAGCAGAAGCGCTGTTTTGTCGGCAAGGCACTGGGCGCTTGCAAGCCCGAATCCAGAGCTTCCGCCGAGGATAACGCTGAGTTTCTTTTTCATAGTCTTTCTCTCTTTCTTATCGCCTGCCCGCCGGAAGCTGCTTCCGGCGGGCGCTGTATGTCAGATGAACTTCGGCGCGCAGATGACTGCTTCATGCCCGTGCAGCAGGACCTTGTCGCCCGGATGGAGCAGGCCCTTTTTGCAGATGATCGTGCCGTTGTTGGTGTCCAGCACATAGCTGTAGGTGATCTTCATGACGCGGCCGATCTCCTCCCCGTCCAAAAAGACCTTCTCGCCTTCGTTGCCCATGTTGCGTCCTTTGATATGGATGTCCTTTTCAGCAACCGTGAAGCCGACGACCTCGCGCTCGGCTCCGTTGTCGCGGATGGCGGCGAGGGCTTCCTTGCCGATAAAGTCCTTGTCCCAGTCAAAACCGGCGGTCAGACCGACTTCATAGGGATTCGTGTGGCGCAGATCTCGCATGTAGTAGAAGCCCGCCTCGCACGGAAGCGTCCACGCCATGACCTGAAATTCTGTGACCTCACGACCGCCGAACTCCGGGGCAAGCTCGCGCAGCTTCTTTTCCTGCTCGGGTGCTTTGTCCTTCGGATAGTAAATTTCAAAGCCCAGCTTTTCGCCCGTGAAGCCCGCGCGGTTGATGAGAACATCGATGCCGTCAATGCGGTTGGGGAGGATTTGGAAGAATTTCTGTCCATCCACCGGTGTTTCGACCAGCGCGTTCACCATTTCCAGCGCTTTCGGTCCCTGCACGGCGTACATTTCCCACTTCTTTGTGACGTCCTCCCAGTGAACGTCCCATTCGCCCTTGTGCGCCTCGAACCAGACGAACATATCCGGGCGGAACAGCGTAGAGACCCAGTAGCGCTGCTCTTCCATGCGCATGACGACGACGTCGTCGATGATCTGGGCGTTATCGTCCAGCATCGTGGTATAGCGCTCGCGGCTGAGCGCGAGATTGCCGATGGGCTTCGGGAAGAGCTTCTCTAAAAATACGGTTGCGTCCTTGCCCGTGACCTCAACGATCTGGTGCGTCCAGAGATACCAGCCGACCGTCTCGCGCACCGCCATATGCTCGGCGCGCTTCATTTCATCGTAGCAGTAGACATTCTGATACATAACAGGATACGGGTATTTCATAATGCATGACTCCTTTCTTATCTTCGGCTGGCTCAGCAGAATTTATCGACTTTTTTCGCGATTTTCAGGCGGAGCTTTCCTTCGGGAGAATCCTCCTCCCACAAAGACCACTGTGCATTGACAAGGCTTTTGGTCATGCCGTACCAGAACCAGATATAGGCGGTCGACATCCGCTGCGAGCCCATCAGGCAGGAATTGAGTTCCTTCGGGTCAAGAACGTAGATGCACTCGTCCTTGTTGAACGCTTCGATCGTGTAGCTGAAGTGCATGCTCTGCCAGAACATTTCAAGGTAGCCGCCCATGATCCGGCCATCATCCTCGCTGATGGAGTGCGGCACGCCCATCCACGTGCGAAGCCCTTCCTTCGCGAAGTTATCAATGAACGTTGCCTTGCCTGCCGCCTCGCAGACGCAGTGCAGCGCATAGTCTACCTCCTCGCTCGTCAGTTCGCCGCTGCGGACAAGGTCTTCAATTGCGGGAAGGATGTAGCTTGCGCCGTTCGACATCGTAACCATCGGATAAGCGCTGCGCCAGTTCTTTTCCATGTTCGTGCCGTTAGAGAACAGATAATCTGCCTCCTCGCGGAACATCATAGACTCGTCAACGGTGTCTTCTTCCTTGGTAAACTTAATCTGTGCCTCAGTTGCGACCGGTCCGAAGCACTCCCACTGCTTATGCTCGGGCATCGGGAACTTTTTCCGGCACTCGGCGACAATGCGGCAGTGGCGATCGCCGCAGCCCTTTGCCTCCACCATGTGATATTCAATGTGCGGTCCTTCCGGGCGATTTTCTGCCGAGCAGTCCGCGCATGCCTGAAGCGACTGCGTCGTCGAGCGACAAAGCTCCGAGCCAACAATGTCCCAGTAGCAGACGTCCAGTTCTTTTTCCGCACGGTAGGTACCGAAATCATTGACACGACCGCACATCAGAAGATCCTCGTCTCCCGCATCGCCGACCAGACCTCCGACAAAGTTGCCGCGCATAAACGGGTGCATATGCAGCTGATCTGCATTCCTGTCTCCATAGCCAGGAATCATCTTGTTGACATATGCAAGACGGTTGTAAGCGTTGGTGCACATCGTCTGGCTGCGCTTTTCATAGTCCTTGACCAGCATGCGGAACGCCTGCATGATGGCTGCGCTCACGACATTGGTATAGCGCTGACAGTAGTGCGCCGCGTCGTGATAGGAAATCATCTTGTCCCAGGGAGACTTGACCGGATACAGCCCAGTGCCAACCTCCTTCGGAAGACGTGCGTCAATTTTTTTGCTCATTTGATCCGTTCTCCTTTCTGTTCGTGCGTGTTTTTGTGTACTGTGTCTATATCAATGGTAGCAAAAAACGGCATTTATAGATAGACTGCACAAAGTGGAAAGCTTTTGCGTCTCCGGGCGCAAAAATGACGCCGCAGTTTCTGCTTTCTGCTTCTACGCCGCGCTTATAAAGAAAAACAGGTCGCATTTTTGCGACCTGTTTTCCGGTCAAATCCTACAGAATGTAGAATTTTTCGAATGATGCTATTTTTGATATGGCTTTTCTCGCTGTTTTCTCCTATAATAGAGATGAAAATACGGCATACAAATTGCATACCGGCAAGTGAAAGGAGTGCGGCAAAATGCGGCTGAATCTCGACATTCTGGCAGCGTGGCTGCCGGAGCAATGGCGTATCAAGCAGTTCGGTTCCGGTCTGCGCGAGCTGACCCTCGCAAGACCGCGGCTGTATGAGCCGGGCGTTGCAATTCAGGCAGACACTTTGTATCTGACACGCGCAGAGACGCTTCCGGCTGCGCCGCCGGAGGTTTCGTGCAGCTTCGTGTGCATTGGCAGAAAAATTCCGAAGCAATATCTGACAGCAGGACTTCCCATCCTACAGCTGCCGGACACAGTAAGCCTTACCGAGGTCTATAACCGGGTGCAGGAGATCTACGACAAATTTGACACCTGGGACAGCCACCTGCGTGATGAACTGGAAAAAGATGTGGATTTTGATATCCGGCAGCTTCTGCTACTTGCCTCTGGCTTTCTTCGCCGGGGCGTAAACGTGGTCGACAGCAATTTGCAGCGGCTTTTTTCTGCGGATTTCGATCCGCAGACTGGCGCTTCCATTATCGATCAGCACGGTCCCATGCCCATGGAGCATAACGAAAGAATCAAAGAGGTCTGCACACTTGAGCGCGTCATCCGCGAGCCCTATCAGACAGCGCTGGATTTTGACGGGCGAGCATACTGCAAAAATCTCTACGTCTCCGACCAGTTCTGCGGCTGCATCTCCATCAACGAATTTGGCCGTCCCTTCCAGCCGTGGGAGTTCCCGGTCATGGCGCACTTTTTTTCCTGTTTCCAGCGCGCATATTTCATCTACCTGCGCGCCTTCGGTAGACAGGAAAACGCCGCGCTTTCTGCGCTGCGCAAGGTACTCGGCGGAAGAGCGCTGACAGACGCAGAGCAGCAGGAGCTGACCCTTGATCCGCAGGAAGCATGGCTGCTGTTTGAGCTGCGCGAACACAAAAACGAACGGGCGTTTCCGGTGGATTATATGTACGCAACCTTAAGCGCGGCATTTCCGCAGAAGGTCTACGCGGTAATCTTCCATGAGAAAATCGTGGGACTGCTGCGCACAAGCCGCTCCGAACCGTTTGTGCATCAGGCGATTGACGAGTTTGCCGAAGCAGTCTTCCGCATGGGCTACTGCGTCGGGCTGAGCAACCCATTTACGGCTTTGCATCAGGCGCCGGAGTATCTGCCGCAGGCGTCTTACGCGCTGGCGCAGACGCATGATGCAGGACAGAAGCTGTCGTTTTTTCGCGACCATGTACTTCCGTGCATGCTGGATGCCTGTCTGAACGAGCTTCCCGTAGAGAGTCTTCTCACGCAGGGGCTGCGCGCGCTGATCGACCACGACCGGCAGAAGAACAGCGAATATCTGCACACACTGGATCTGTATCTACAAAATGAAACAAGCGTATCCAGAACCGCCGAGGCGCTTTTTATCCACCGCAGCAGTCTTCTCAAGCGACTCAACAAGATCTACAGGTTGCTCGGCAGTACGCTGAATACCCCGGAGGAGCGACTGTATCTGCGGCTGTGTCTGGAGCTTTTGCAAAGGACCAACAGAGAAGTCTTATAACGAAGCTGCCTTCCCACTCTCTATCGGTATCACCGCCTATTCTTTGTTTACAGCGGCGCAGATTCTGCGCCGCTGGTTTTCTGTCCTGACCCAAACCGTGACCCAAACGCGGAAAAATCAGGTAGAATTATTCGCACGAGAAAGAATGATGTTGTGAAAAATTCCGAGCAGAAAGGTGCGGAAATGCCCCGAAATGCCCGCCAAAAATATCCGACCAACCTTCTCAGGCGGAAGCGTGCGCACGGGATCGTGCACCATGCAGCCGGGTGTGAACATAGCTCCGGGCGCAAGGGTGTTGACTATGATGCCATAGCACTTAAAGCGGTGACGGAATGATCCGCCACCGCCATGCTTACTGCCGAGTTTCTTCGGACCATTTGAAAATATCAAGCTAATGTATCAAATGCAATAATCTTTCCATTTTGCTGTCCCACTCTCTGCTGGAATCGGCGCACTCTTTCAGTTCAGTTTCGA